>Ga0224523_1000001_pt1 | contig 269250 bp, 246 predicted proteins | sample CFST50metaG_FD_182732 | JGI IMG/M metagenome (GOLD analysis project Ga0224523, IMG submission 182732) | Peat soil microbial communities from Stordalen Mire, Sweden - C.F.S.T50 | ecosystem: Environmental > Terrestrial > Soil > Wetlands > Peat | place: Sweden: Norrbotten County, Stordalen Mire... | reverse complement strand
GGATCACGAACCGCCAATCCGAATGATACGCTCGTATACACGGCTACCGATCAAAGCGGCGTTGACACGGTTTCCTGGACCCTTAACGGAACGGCATCGGGTGTCTTGACCCCGGATGCGAACAGTCAGTATTCCATAAAAGCCTTGCTTACCAAGTCGCATAAAAACACGATCATTCTTATTGCTTCCGATAAGTCGCCCCAACATAATAAGAGCAGCGATACCACGATTTTGGATTATAACAGACCTCCCGCTATTTCGGGCGCGCATGACACCACGATTCAGGAGCTTTCGACGGTCCAGTTCACGGTTACGGCAACGGACCAGGAAAGCGATAAGGTGTCGCTTAAGGCGACAACGCTGCCCACCGGTGCAACCTTCGACACTGCCACCGGATTATTTAAATGGATCACCGCATCGGGCCAAAGCGGCACATTCCCGGTTGTTTTCAAGGCGAATGACGGATTGGATACAACCGTGAAGAGCATATCCATTGTCATAAGCAATATGCCTCCGCCGAATATAACGAAAAACCCTACGGACTCAAGCGTATGCCTTGGATCGCCGGTAAGCTTTGCCGTTACAGCCACGGGAACGGGGCTGACGTATCAGTGGAAAAACGCGGCGAGTAACCTTACAGGGGCGCATTATAAAGGGGCCACGACAAACACATTATCGATAGATACGGTAAAGACAACCGATGCGGGAACGTATACCTGCGTAGTAACCAATGCGGCGGGGGCAATTGCATCGAGCACCGGGGCCAAGCTTGTGATACCTTCATATACGGTCAAGTTCAACAGCAATGGCGGCAGCGCTGTGGATAGCCAGGTAGTCTCATGCAATGCAACGGCGACGTCTCCGGCAACGCCAACCAAAACGGGATATACGTTCGCCGGATGGTATTCGGATGCTTTGCTGACTTCGGTGTTCGCCTTTACCACTCCGATTACCGCCGCAATAACGCTCAATGCGAAATGGACGGCAATCTCGTACACAATCACCTATAATTTAAGCGGCGGCACGAATAATGCAAGCAATCCGGCGACCTTTACCATTGCATCAGCGGCCATAACCCTTGCTGATCCTACGTATACCGGCTATAACTTCGGCGGTTGGTTTAATAATATAGGCTTGACCGGCACCGCCGTGACTTCAATACCAACGGGGACTTCGGTTAATCAAGTATTCTATGCAAAGTGGACGTCGGCTTCCTACACTATTACGTATAATTTAAACGGCGGCACGAACAATGCGAGCAATCCCGCAACGTATACTAGCGCATCGGCGACTATTACTCTTGCCGATCCTACGTATGCCGGCTATACCTTCGGTGGTTGGTTTGCAAATGTAGGCTTGACCGGAACCGCCGTAACCTCGATACCCACGGGTTCTACGGGCAGTCAAGCATTCTGGGCAAAATGGACGGCGACGACGTATACCATCACGTATAATTTAAATGGCGGGACAAATGGGAGCAATCCTTCATCCTATACTATCGCCTCGGCGACCATTACCCTCGCGAATCCCACGTATGCCGGATATACCTTTGGCGGTTGGTTTACGAATGCAGGTTTGACCGGAACGGCCGTGACGTCGATACCTACAGGGTCAACTGGCAATCAAGCATTCTGGGCAAAGTGGACGGCCGCTTCATACACTATTACGTATAATTTAAACGGCGGAACGAATAATGCGAGTAATCCAGCTTCGTATACGAGCGCATCGGCGACTATAACTCTCGCCGATCCTACCTATACCGGGTATACCTTCGGCGGTTGGTTTACAAATGTAGGCTTGACCGGAACCGCCGTAACCTCGATACCCACGGGGTCTACGGGCAACCAAGCATTCTGGGCAAAATGGACGGCGACACCTTACACCATCACGTATAATTTAAATGGCGGGACAAATGGAAGTAATCCTTCATCCTATACTATTGCATCGGCGACAATTACGCTCGCCAATCCGACCTATAACGGATATACTTTCGGCGGGTGGTTTACGAATGCCGGTTTGACCGGCACCTCCGTGACAACAATACCCACAGGATCTACGGGTAATAAAGCGTTCTGGGCAAAATGGACGGCGACGACGTATACCATCACGTATAATTTAAACGGCGGGACAAATGGTAGCAATCCTTCATCCTATACTATTGCCTCGGCAACCATTACGCTTGCTGATCCTACAAAATCCGCAAATACCTTCGGTGGTTGGTTTACAAATGTTGGTTTGACCGGATCCGCCGTAAGTTCAATCCCGGCGGGATCAACAGGTAATCAAGCATTCTGGGCAAAGTGGCTGCAGCTACCCACCGCCCCTACTCTTGTCTCTCCCGCAAGCGATTCAACGCTCGTTGCGGCGAATTCAACGTTAAGTTGGAACAGTGTGAGCGGCGCCGCAAGCTATGATATTCAAGTAGCGAACAATAGCGGTTTTTCCAGTCCCGTGGTTAATTCCACGGGTCTTATGACGACGACGGATGCGGTCGCGTTATCGAACAGTACTAAATACTATTGGAGAGTAAGAGCGACGAACGCCGGCGGCTCGGGCCCATGGAAAGCGGATAGCTTTACCACGTTAATTAGTTGGACTTTACTAACCGGATATAATAACGCTAATGCATATTGTTTGAGCGGGACTAGTGGGAATCTTTTCGCGGGGACTGATGGCGGAGTTTATCGCTCTACGGATAACGGTGATTCTTGGAATAGTGCCGGTCTTTCGGGACAGCCGGTTAGCTACCTTGCCGTAAGCGGTTCTACACTTTTCGCCTACGTGTTTGGAACTGGGATATATCGATCAACGAATAGTGGGGCTGGTTGGACACTTGTAGTTGATACTATACCAAATGTATCCGCCCTTGCAATAAACGGCACGACTATTATCGCGGGAACTTCATATAACGGAGCATATCGTTCCCTTGATAACGGGACAAACTGGACGCTTCCAAATAATAACAGCCTCTTTGACGGAACTCCCCTCCAAATCACGAGTCTCACCGTAAGCAGTGGCTGGCTTTATGCAGGTACAATTGATAATAATGGCTCCTTTGGCGGCGTGTATCGCTCATCAAACAACGCTAGTGATTGGTTTCAGTATGGGATGATCGGTACCCAGATTTTTTCTATTGCCGCAATAAACGGCGTCTTTAATGCAGGAACCTACGGCAGTGGCGTCTATTTTTCAACGGATAATGGGACTAACTGGACACAAGGGTCCGCTTATCCCGGATCCTCCGGTCCCTATGCAAAAGTGTGGCATATAGCTGGGGCCGGTAGTAAAATAGTCGCACCTTCAGCAACCGGTATATCTTTTTCCCCAAACGGCGGGAATTTATGGATGGACAGTGAGGTTTTAGGTAACGCAAGCGATGTAAACGATCTTGTCATAGCTGGTAGCTACATTTTCGTCGCTAAGGGAACGTATGGAATATTCCGTTCTCCTTTGCCGTAAGCGAGGCGATTTTTTAGTATTGGATTGGTTTTAAAACTCGATACATTGAAGTTTTCAAAAGGGTTGGTTCTCGTGCGAGCCGACCCTTTATTCATCGCCTGCCGCAGCTCGCAACGTTATTTTTTTGCTGGGTGCAATACACATATAACCAACACTGCCAAGAGACGGTTGCTTACATAACCTGCGTGGGGAAATTGCCACAGAATAAAATGGTCTTACGTTTGCAGACAATGAGCTACCCCGCAGAAGATTGCGAGGTAGCCACAGTTACTATGAAGATTAAAAAGAATAGCCGGCTTTTAATTGCCAAGCCCAATCGCCTTTGTCAATCAAGCATTCGGACATCGAAGGCGATCCGTCGATAAAATTATTTCTCATATGGTCATACGCTATTTGTCCAATCAAACTAAATCCTTTTACCAGTTCTTTTTTTGCATAAAACGCCCACCCGACGTCCCGCCCATTATAATACGATGGATCATAGTCCGTCGTGTTAAGTGAACCGAGATTAGGCATAGGTAAACTTCCCTTGAGTACTTTTTGATAACTATTGGGTATCTTGCTTGGGAAATATTCAATTTCCGCGGAAAGAACATCCAATATTTTAAAGGCGGGGAAATTAAAACCAACCATCATAGGCATAAACCGGGAAAGATCATTATAGAAAGCAGGGTGCGTTTTATCAGGAGTGGTATTATATGGTAAGGCGAGTATTCCTATTTCTCCATATAACTTCAAATCTTCTTTACCGAAAATCTCCACGGAAGGAAAATAAGCCTTGGGATCTATGTTGGCTCGCGCTGAAAATTTGGTTGATTTAAAGCCATAATAAGCGGTATCCCCATTTGTAGTGATATATTCGTAATCCTGAGCGTTAGGACCTGAAAGCGTCGCAGGTGTTGGGGAAGTCCTTCCATTATCCATTGCAACGACCCGCGCAAAAACGACTCCTGCGCCGAAATTAAAAGCTTTGAACAAGGTATAATTCCCAAAAAGCCCTAAGGAGAAATCATACAGCGGGTAATATTGCAATTCACTGGTAAACAGAACATCAAATTTCAAATCAGTCAGCGGATTGATGGTTGCCTTTATTCCGCACAACCGGGCCTTTGCAAAATCAAAATCATTGATCATGAATTGCGGATAGGTGCCGGTCCTGTACATATATTCACCCAGATCTTTTACATCGGGATTATACTTATACGTAAACACACCGAGAGAAAGATCCAAATAGGGGCTTTCTACATTGCCCAAAGAGTACGTACCATTCATATCGTTAATGTAAGCAACGGCATTTGCCCGTTTAGTGTTTGCGCTATTGTCCATCAAAGGATAGGGATAGTAGAGCTTGAACTCCGGGCTGAAAAGCAGGTGCAACCGCTCTGAGGGGTGCGCACTGATTTTCAGCCCCAAAAGCGCGGAATTCATCCACTGATGGTTCATCTGGAACCCATCATCGTTTCCCTTTACTACCTGTCCAACTTGCCAAAAACCATACCCTCCCAATGTATAATCCATCGGTTCATCGGCGGCAAGGGCAACGCTCCGGCTTGCCGCAAAAAACACCACAATCACCCCTATTAATAAAGATTTTACGTACATCGGCAGGTTCCTTTCTTTTAGGTAAATTAATTGTTTTGTGAATTACTTTTATGATTAAGGAAAGGCTTTTCATGTAAGGTCCTGACCTTTTGGGTCAGGACCTGAGGATTCAGCAAAGCGTTATTGCTTTCTCTTCCACTGAAAAATTCGTAGAAGCACGGACCGACTATTTAATCAGGACTTTTTGAGAAATAGTTCCTTTGTCGGTTGCTAATTTAACAAAATACATTCCTGCCCTTATCCCATTCCTGGAAATCACCCAAGGAGCGTCGCACATTTGCGTTGAACGGACAATAGCCCCCTGCAAGTTGACTATAGACATGGCGACCGCGCCGATTGTTCCCGGATTGAGAATGATATTCCCGTTTTCCTGGCGAATAGTAAAACCGCCGATGCCGTTTGACAATTGTTTATGAACATCGATCGTCCCCGTCGTAGAATTCGACAAACGGAACAAAAAGCAATCATGCCCGGGAACGGATGTTGAATAAGAACCGGTCAATGGCCCCATATCCGCGTGCGTGAACAGATTTCTCCCATACATTGTTTTTGTGGCGGCCAAACCCGTGCCCGCAGGATCGGCCGTACCAATGGTTTGCCACGTACAGGAAATAGTAGCGGCTGAGGTGGCTTTGTTAACATACAGCACGGCATATCCGCCATCCTTCATTTTCTTTGAAAAAACAATTTGATTCGCATTGCTGCTGACAACGCGTCCTTGTGACCCTAAAGAATCCTGGTTTACTAGTATAATTTCCCTGTTAGTCATAAGGGTTTTTGTCGCTGCATTCATTGATCTAAGGTCATTACCGGCGATAAGCGGCGCGGCTAGCATGCACCACACGGTAAAATGGACCCTGTCTTCATTTGCAGTTAATCCATTTCCAACTTCCAACATATCGGGATCGTTCCACGCTCCTGGCCTTGCGCGATTATATAAGCTTGTCGCCGTATTGATCTGAACCCAAAATTCGTCCCATGCGATTGAAATATCTCCGCCGATACGCCATAAATTCCCCACGGTATCTCCCCAATGGGTATTGACATTGCCCCACCCCCAATTGCAAATGCTGTAGACAATGGGATGGGCTGTAGTATTGCCTTTAGCAAGCCCTCTTGTAACGGCGTTTTTAAGCGCCTCCCTTATTTTCACGTATTGGGTTCTGCTGGCATTTTCTTGCGTTGCCCCATTATCGACTTCAGCCGGGCGATAGCAATTGTCAACCTTGACATAGTCAATACCCCACGCCACAAAAGTGTCTGCGTCCTGATCTTCGCGACCATACATACCGCGTATATTATTCGCGCAGGTAGCATTCCAAGCATCAGTATAGATACCAAGTTTGAGGCCTTTGTTATGCACATAATTGCAAAGAGCTTTCATCCCGGCGGGAAAAAGGCTCGCATCAGGTGCAATTCCGCCGGTGGCTGTTCTGTTCGGGTTTCCCCAGCAATCATCGAGATTTATAAATTCGAACCCGACGGCTTTCAGTCCTTGGCCTACCATAGTATCCGCCATTTGGTGGACCATCTGTTCGTTTAATTGACCATGTCCGGGATATTGATTACGACATCCAAACCAGTTCCAGCTATTCCATCCCATCGGCGGCGTGCGGGCAAGGCCGTTATCAAGGGCAAATACCGATGGCGCAAAAACCGCAAGTACGGCCAGAATACGGAAGCACTGCCGTAAACGCTTTTCTGAAAAATCGTTTAGTTTTTGAAACGTTTCCATTTTCTACTCCTTACATTTAAAATTGAATTACAGATAAATAGAGTATTACAGTGTTTATTTGTTCCCCCTCTTTCTCCTCCTTTCCTCCGTAAGCGGGCTCCAAACCCGCCTTTCATCATGATTTTGCGTCAAATATCGTATTAGTAAATATCCTCGCGATCACCTGAAAACAACAAGGGCGTCCTGCGCCTTCTGGTTCATATAGCACAATTTCATCCAATCGGCCGAAAGAACGGTTGTACTGACTCTCACCTCGTCGATCCGACCGGTAAAGTTATAAATATTCTTTCCATTGCCATGTTTTCCAATAAAGGTGTTCCGGCCAACGCCGGTGTAATCGATGACCGAATTTTTACTCGTTCCCCGGCGGCTCTGAATCCCGTCGATGTAAAGGACCTGAACGAAATTTATTGCGTCAATGGTAAGCGCGATGTGATGCCACCCGGTTTTATTTAATTTTTGTCCGGAAACAAAATTGTAGTGGACGGTATCGCCGGGAAGCGTATAGAGATGCACGGCGCCCATGACGCCGTAATTGGGGCGGTAATCGTCCATTCTTATCAATACCGCGTCTCCCAGTGAAATGATTTCGCTGCCCTGGGTTCCCACGGAATCCAATTGCGTCCAGGCGCTTAGCGTGATATTTGAAGGCGCACCCAGGAGCCCGGCTATTTTAATGGAATCGGCGCCGTTGAATTTTTTGGCATTTCCTATTATTCCGTCCGTGTCAATCGCGCTGCTGTTGACGCCGTCATTTTGATTGCTGCCGGCGTCCGTACAATTCAAATTAAGGTGCCATACCGCCGCGAACCCATCGGCGGTATCGAATACCGCGGGGCCGCTGGAAACCGCCGCGGCTTGTGGATTGCCCCAATACATGGTGATACAATGGGCGCTGTCGTTTCCATACACGGTATCGACTTTCACCCATACCTCCGCCTTTTGCGCCGCGGGGTCGAAACGCTCGATTTCGTAGGGTAAAAACGTTCCGTCGGGCTTGGCAAAACGAAGATCCGCGCCGTTATCCCGCGCCTCGGCAAAATTGAAATTGTTTTGTGTCAATCGAACGAGGATCGGAAAACCCTCTACAGGCCCGGCGGTGTTCGCTCCGGATGCGGTCGTGTTCAGGTACAGCCGCCTGGAATGCAACCAGTTTTGAAAAGGCGTGTGCGCCGTGGCGCCGGAAACGGCTTTAATACCGTTTGCCCTCTCCGGAGGATACGAGGTATCCGGCGAAGCAACGATGATATCATAGGTCCCGGCGGGCAGGTCCGATAGGGCGAAATGGCCGCTGGAATCCAGGGCAACGGTTCTCTCAAGCCCGTACACCCGGCAATACAGCGGCAAGGAAGAGGAGCGGGAAACGGTCCCCTCAATGGACGCATAGGGCCGTAGCGTATCGGACAATAGCAGAGTACCGCCGGTCTTGGGTCCCACGAATGTTTTAAAAAGAACGGCGGCGCCTAAGCGGTCATTGACTTCTATGCAATATTCACCGGTGTCGATACTGTCGATGGCGAAGCGGCCCAAGCTGTCGGTTATGGTTTCCGCGAGGATAGCGGATCGTTCCTTGCCGTGCGCCAAAACAAGATTGGGCACATAGTCGCTGCGGCGGGAAATGACCTTGGCCCGCGAGGCCGGCAGCCCGCCGGGGTAAACGGCCGTTCCGATGACCCGCTCGTTTCCCGTGCTGGTCGACCCGCCGCCTAGTTCGAGCGGCGACCGGGAACAAAGAAAAACGGCGGGAAGAATGGTTGCGATGAGCGCGATGCGTTTCATGGTTTCATGGTTCCTTTTTGGTTATCAGGGACCGTTTCCTTGCTCACCGGGAAAAGCTGCAGGTTCAACTGATACACCCGCGAACTCTCCCTGTCCCGGCTGACCATGGTCACGATGCGATCCTTAAACGCCTCCATTTCCGCGCTGATAAGTTCGTACATGTTGGGAGAAATTCCTATGGTAACGCCGAAAATGTTGCGCTGATTTTTAGGGACTTCATCCAGCGCTTCAAGAGCCTTTTGGATCATGGCCCGGTTGAAATGCCGTATGGCAAGCGATGCTATCCCGGCTTGCGTGGTGATGGCCGAGTCCTTTTGCATATAGCCGCCGCCGGGCGCCTTTTCGATAAGCTTGAGCCGCAGAAGCAATTCCACGGATGCTTTCGCTTCCCGCGCCGTAATCGCGGGGAGTACGCATTGCGCGAGCAGTTCCCAATTATCCCTAAAATCAAGCATTGTCGCCAATTCCCGTATGACAACCGTATGCCATTGGGCGAAATAGTCATATTGATCAGGATTCAACACCTGCTCGCTTTTGCTGTTTTCCATGGACCGCAAAGCGATATAATGTTCTTGTTTTTCAGTAGCCGTCTTAGCCTGGTTAAAAAGCACGAGGCTCTTAAAATACGCGGCTTCCTTGGGATTGAAATCAATGGCTTTGCAGCATCGTTCGATCATGTTGCGGGAAAAGTTTTTCCTGCCGTCGGTGACTTCCTTATAAAACGTGGGTGATTTGATTCCGGCTTTTTTTGCGAAAAAACGGTAGGAAAAATACTTAAACCGTTGTTTTTGATAAAGATAATAATCCTTCAAAAACAAGCGATAATCGATATATTCAATAATTGATTTCATGAGCGATTACCTATAAAAAATACCGATCTTCCGCTCGCCATTGAGCTGCTTCCTATATAATAATAAAAATTAAACGATGATGGAGTATAAAATTTCATCGATTTAAATAAAATGTACTAAAAAAAAGTACATTTTCATCGCAATTTTATAATAAAAATGAATTTAATTATCAGCCTACTCACTAAACAGAGTACAGTCTTGAAATAGTATGAGCACCCGCCGGCTGAAAGCTAAGGGCGATAGTTTGAAGTAAAAAATGATGGATTTTGCCTTAACACTCTCTCCCCTCTCCTGTAGGAGAGGGGGTGGAGAAGCGAGGCTAAAAAGTCTGAAACCAAAACGCAAAAAGATGTAAGCAATCTTTAAGAACTATGGCGATGTTGGATCAGACGAGGCGATAGTGGGGTTCGACCGGCTCTTTTTTTTCACCAAGCGCTTGGTGATCGCAAAGGTGCATGAAGTTTTCACCATGCCGCTCCCAAACGGACATGATGCTTTTACCAACCCCGGTTTATTGATCGGAACGTGCGCGACGTATACTTGCATTTTGCCGTCGACATCGGTAATAAAGCACGATCGGTCCGCGCTGCTGAGTTCCGCCGAACTGAATGAATCCGGAGGCAGGCATGAAAACATTCCCGACGTGACGGTCATGTTGATTTCCCTATTGGGAATGGGAAGCCCTCCGGTGGTTGTAAGCGTTGCCGTTATAAGCGCCCGACCCTCGGTTTCGTCAAAATCGGGAGCAAAGACCTTTGCCTTGATAAAAAGTGAACATGAGGAGAACGCATCGTTATCCAGGCCGCTTTCCTGACCCCATGAAACGCCCGCCATGAGGAATAAAACGATTATGAATAATTTTTCCATGACATGGCCCTCCTTGAGCGGTTAAGAATGATGGTCGCGTTTATAATTCACCCGGTTTTATCGGTTAACTGTTTGTCATTACCAACCCGATAAATCGGCGCGCTTTTAGTGACTTGCCCCTCGGCCGTCATTATTAAAATGATACCACCAAAAAGAGCGGGATACAATTGTGTTTTTATCAATTTTTTAAGGCGGGAAACAACGATTGTGGCGAAGGGGAAGAGGAGCAGGGGGGTGAGATCAGTATGATACAAACTGGAAATACTATCAGGTAAGTGTCTCAAAGTAAGCATCCGCCGGCAAAGCCGGCGGTTTTTAAAGAATAGCGGCATAGCCGCACAGCCATGGAATCATTCCTTACTACGTAAAAACGTAGTAAGGAATGATAGACACACTAACCTTTCATTTGCTCAAGCTCCTTGCCTTTTGTTTCGTGCACGAACTTAAGGATAAAGAAAATCGAGATAATGGCGCAGACCGTATAGAGGCCATAGGCGCCGCCAAGGCCGATACTTGTCAGAAGCAAAGGAAACGTCATGGTGATCCCGAAGTTGGAGGTCCATTGTGCAAGCCCGCTCACGGCCAGCCCGGAACCGCGCAGTTGGTTCGGGAACATTTCCCCCAGCATGACCCACATGACCGGTCCCCATGAAAGATTGAAGAACACGACGTATAAATTCGCGGCAACGAGTGCGATCGGTCCGGTTTTTCCCGTGAGCGTCAGCGTGCCGTTATGCATGATCGCAGTCCCGAAAACCACCGCCAGGGCGCCCAGGGTAACTGCCATTCCGATGGACCCGATCAAGAGAAGCGGCTTGCGGCCGATCCTGTCGATCAGCACCGTTGCGAGGATGCAGGCAACGATACTGACCGATCCACTGAGGACATTGATTAAAAGAGCATCGTTTTCAGTAAAACCGGCGGACCGCCATAATACCGCGCCGTAGTAAAAAATGATATTGATGCCGACCAACTGTTGGAATGTGGCAAGTCCAATACCAACCCACACAATCGGTCGAACTATGGTTTTAGAATCGAGAATGTCCGTCAGCTTCGGTCTATGATGATCGGAAACAAGTGAAGCGTCGATTTCATCAACCTTTGCCTGCGCGTCATTCCCCATCAATTTTTTCAGCACTGCAAGCGCCTTGTCTTTTTTCCGGCTTGCCACCAAAAACCGCGGGCTTTCCGGAATGAACAGCAAGGAGAAGAAAAATATTGCCGACGGGATTGCCATGACCCAAAACATCCACCGCCATGCTTCAAATCCAAAGCCCAGGACATGAGTGGAGCCGCCGGCTATTCGCGCCAGGAAATAATTGCTGGTAAAAGAAGCGGTCAGGCCCGTGATGATTGCGATTTGCTGAATGGATGATAATGTCCCTCGATATTTTGCGGGGCTCACTTCACTGATATAGGCGGGGGCCAGCACGCTGGCCGCGCCGACGGCAAGACCGCCGAGCACCCGGAAGAAAATAAACTGAGCGGACGTTGTCGCAATTCCCGCTCCCAACGCGCTGACCGTAAAACAGAGCGAAGCGATGATGAGAATGGTCCTGCGTCCCAGCTTATCGGCCAGCCAGCCGGCGATGAACGCGCCGACCGCGCAACCAAGCAGCATGCATGCAACGTTAAAACCCGTGCCGATGCTGTTTGAGTGAAAGGCCTGCCGCAGCCCATCTACGGTCCCGTTGATCACGCCACTATCATAGCCGAACAGAAAACCCCCGATCGTGGCCACCAGGGTAATCAGAATAATAAAAAGAAAATTAGTTGAACCTTTTTCCGACGTCATGGCAACGCCTCCCTTTTAGAAATGCTGATTTAGTATTTAAACAACTATGTTCATTCCTCGATAAAAAGGAGTGACCCTCCACCCCTTTTAACGGCATCGTATTCAATAGGCCTCTTTAAAAAACCTGTTCGCGACGGTAACGGCGTCGCGTATCATGTCTTCGGCCTTGGCGGTTTCGCGATTGACAAGATATTTCATGAGCTTCGTTTCGTCCAGTTTCTGGGCAGCATGATCGCACGCTTCCCATGAAAGAATGCTGCGAATGACGCGGTCGATGCCTTGCTCTTCATTATCATAAGGCCGCGCCTGCATATCATGACCTTTCCACCTGCTGAAACCGGCGGCGCGAAGCAATCCGGCAATGGCGATATTCATACCATTGATCCGCGTGCCGTGATCGATATCGTATTTTCCGGGACCGCCGAGTATGATCCCGTCGTTATATCCCTGACTGTTCAGGTGCATATGAACCATTGCATTATTATCGAGTTCTTCCACGGAATCATACACGTGGTCCAGACCGATCATTTCCGAATGGCCGAATTCCTTGTTGACACCTTTCTTCGCGATATTGATTCCGAATTCCTTTTCAAGCCTTTTCCAGAAAAGAATCGCGCTCGCAACGGTGGGAAGGAGCATGGCCGGATGACCTTCATTGGGTTTGGGTTCTATACCCATATAAAGCTTGCCCCCTGCTTTTGCTTCGTATTTGCACAGAGCGGCAACGCTTTTCTTCAGGTTATTGTACATTGTTTTGATGCCGATCGAGGCGATGTCGTAGCCGTAGGAACCGTTCCAGAGGACGAGTGTCGGGAAGGCGGATTGGTTCTTATGCCACGCTTTTTTGAGGGGGCCGTATGCCAGGTCGACTGTTTTCGTCCCCAATTCCTCGGCATTTTTCCGTTCGTTATTGTCAAGTGACGCTATGCCTCCGTAGGCGAAATGGCTATGCGCGCCGGGGGTTATCATGGCAAGGGATATTTTCGCGTCAATAAGCGCGTCCGCGAGTAGGGGAGCGGTTTTCTCGTCTATCTCGCTATTGTAATGGACTTCAAATCCCAGTTCAACGGCGTCGGGAAGGCGCGGCTTGATGGCCTTTTTGATTAACTCGACCGATTGTACGGTGTCGAAATTATCGGCGTTCCACTTTTGCCTGATATTGCCCGGAACAAACCCTCCCTTGCCGGCATTAAAAGTCCATCTGCACACACTATGCAGGGATTTTGCGCTGTTCATAGATTCTTTCCTTCCTTTGAAATAAAATGAAAATGAAAACGATTTTTTATGATTTCAAAACCAGATCTTTCCAGCGCGCGTAAGTATCATCGTAAACGCTTTTTAATTCGTTATTCGGCCGGACCCGTTGAACGACTTTTAAATTGGAGAACGCCTCATGTAATCCCTTATACAGTCCGGCCCCGACTCCGGCCCCGCGTGCGGCGCCCTGCGAACCGTCCGTGTTATACAGCTCAATATCCGCTTGTACCGTTGTCGCGAAAACCTCGGCGAACAGGGGACTCTGGAACATATTCGCATGACCGGCCCGCACGACCTGTATGGTAACGCCCATGTCCCGCATGACATCAAGCCCATAGCGTAAGGCGAAAACAATGCCTTCCTGCGCTGCCCTGAGTAGATGCCCCTGGGTGTGGACCGAAAAATCGATATTGGCGAAGGAAGCATGGATATTGCGGTTTTCCAGGGTCCGCTCGGCCCCATTGCCGTAGGGAAGGACAAGAAGACCGTCGCATCCCGGCGGGGCCTGCCGCGCAAGGGCGTTCATAAGGTCGTAGGTCATGCCCGGACCGCACATCGTGGTGCGCATCCAGCGGTTAAGGATTCCCGTTCCGTTGACGCATAAGAGTATCCCATAGCGGGGAAGGTCCGAAGAATAATTCACGTGAACAAAGGTGTTAACCCGGCAGGCCGGATCGTATTTGGAGGAATCCGTAACGCCGTACACGACGCCGGATGTTCCCGCGGTGGCCGCGATTTCGCCCGGATTGAGTACATTAAGCGATAGGGCGTTGTTGGGCTGGTCGCCTGCCCTATAGGCTACCGGAGTTCCCGCCGGCAGCCCCAGTTGGTCGGCGATGTTTTTTAATAAGCCGCCCTGAACTGAAAAGGTAGGGACGGTTGAAGGAATCATATCATGGGGAATACCGTAATTGTCAAGAACAAAATCCGCGCGTTTGCGCCGCTTAAAATCCCACATGATTCCCTCGGAGAGCCCCGAAGGCGTCGTGGCTATTTCACCGGTCAACTTCATCGCGATATAATCGCCCGGAAGCATGATCTTAAAAATTTTTTTGAATATTTCCGGTTCATTGTCTTTGACCCATTTTAATTTGGAGGCGGTAAAATTTCCCGGAGAATTGAGCATGGTGGAAAGACAGGTTTCCGGGCCGATGTCGGCGAACGCTTTATTGCCTATTTCAACCGCCCTGCCGTCGCACCAGATGATGGCCGGACGCGCTACCGTGCCGTTTTTGTCGATGACCACGAGGCCATGCATCTGGTACGAAATTCCGATAGCCTTGATTTGGGAGGACGGCGCCGCGGCGCACGCTTTGCGTACGGCCAATACGGTGTTCTCCCACCACAGATTCGGGTCCTGTTCGGCCCAGCCCGGTTTCGGCGAGGCGATTGTCATTTCCTGGTCGGGGCTGGAAGCGGCGCCGACGCAACGGCCCGTTTCCGCATCCAGGACGGACGCCTTTACAAAAGAACTTCCTACGTCGATTCCCAACAAAAGCATAATGATACCGCTGCTTCCTATGTATTCATGACAGTATAAATCAAAATAGTATAAATCAAACCAAACCACCGTATATACCTATATACAAATTTTATTTTCGCTTCTTTGCCTCATTTTTGTTTATTTTAATAAGGTTAAACGCTTTTATGACGCTTTTGCCAAGGAGATACGCTTTATGTCCAGAAAGTCCGCGACAAAGCTTTTTTTCATCGACGCCGACACGGTCAAACCCAAACACCGCCAAATCATCGACGGCGTAAGAACGGCCATCCGTGAAGGCCGGTTAAAGCGCAATGATATCCTTCCCACCATCAGCGACGTTTGCGAAACATACGGCATTTCCCGGCTCACGGTTCTTAAAGCGTACGAAGCGCTTCAACGCTCGGGCCTTATTAAAGCCGAAAAAAGAAAAGGTTACTACGTTACTTCCGAGGAAATCGAACGGAAGATCAACATTTTCCTGCTCTTCGACGAACTGACCATGTATAAGCGCGTTTTGTACAACGCCTTCAGGGAACGCATCGGCGGCAACGCATCCATAGACATTTATTTTCATCACTATAGCCCCAAACAATTCGAAGCGCTTATCATGGAAAATCTCGGCAATTACACCAGCTATGTCATCATGCCGTGGCCCGATAAAAAAGTTCCGCAGGTGGTTGCGAAAATGGACAATAAAAACACCGTATTGCTCGATAGAGGCGACGCGGCTTTAAAATTGCAGGGCTTCTCCTCCATTATTCAGGACCATAACGTCGATATGGCCCACTGCCTTGAACAGGCCCTTCCCGCCATTCGCAAATATCGCAAATTCATCCTCGTGTATCCTTCTTACAGCTTTCATCCCGCCTCGACCGTTGAGGGATTTTTGGAGTTTTGCAAAAAGAACCAGCTTAACGGCGACGTGTACCGTACGTTCGACCACTCCAACATCCTGCCCGATACCGCCTATTTCACGGTTGACGACAATGAACTGGTGATCATCGTCGAGCACTGCATGGAATCCGGCCATCAGCTCGGCAAGTCCATCGGCGTTCTTTCGTACAATGAAACTCCCATGAAACGCATCATCGCAAACGGCATTTCGGTCGTCTCCACCGACTTCGCGATGATGGGGGTCAGGACCGCCGATCATATCATCAGTCAGTCAAACCTGCCCGTTCACGAAACGATCCCCACATCGCTCATCATGCGGGGATCGTTGTAGGGGCCGGTGGTGCGCAATACTGTGGGTCAGAATTGGGCAACAAGCTTGGCCATCCACCACCACATTCTATTTTGTTCCAAAGCCTCCTCCAACTCATAAGACTTGGCTTCATCAGTGATCGACTGTAGTCGCATATGATCACGCGCACATTGTAAAATCACCCCAAAATGGTCATGCATAAACATTTTTTTGGCATAAACTGACCATCTCCATTTGTCCACATTTATCAGGCTTGAACGTGGTACATGGTCAGGAATGGGCAGGCTTGCATTGCCTCCTACGCCGAGTTCGCTATAATAATTATTTGGGTAAGGGCAATTATACCATTCCGTCTCGAGGGAAAGCACATCAAGCAGTTTAAATGTGGGAACATTCAAACCTATGAGTATCGCCAGTTTGTTTTTTAAAGAATCGTAACCCCATGTATTTTTTTTCGTTGCAAAAACGCTCATTGAATCATTCCTGGGATAACTTTCTAATCCGAGAATTGCAGCTTCGGAATATAATTTACAATCTTCTTTTCCAAAAATAGAAAGAGGAATAAAAGGTTTAAAATCAAAACTGGCGTGCGCCATCAATTTTGTTCCTCGAAAAGTATAGTAATTAGTGTCGTTTCCGGTGATATACGCTGATTTGGGATCTTTAGGGGATGTTTTGCTTTCGTCAACCGAAATCAAATGCGCGAATTCGACACCTGCTCCAATGTTAAGAAATTTGCCGATATCGCAATTTGCGAGGTAAGAAATGGATGCATCATAAAAGGGAGGTATATCGGTTTCAAATGTCAACAGAAGATCCTGATGCAGCATTCCAAACAACGAGCTGCTTAATTTCAGCCCCGTTAAACGAGCAAAGGGTTGATCGAAATTGTTGATTATGTAGGCGGGATAAGTGCCGCTTCGAAAGAGGTACTCGCCAAGGTTTCTTGCGTCCGGATCGTATTTATACGAAAACCTTCCCAGAGCCAGAGAAAGAAACGGTGAAGCCGTGTCACCCCACAAATAAGAACCATAAGCATTATCAACAATAAAATTGCTGTTATACGTCCAGACGAAATATGATTGCCCGCTTGATCCTCCTTTAGGAACTGGAAGAAACATTTCCCCTTCGATTCCCACGGCAATTCGTATCCTTTCGGATATTTTAGCATCGACGGCAAGGTCAAGAAAGGATTGTTGGAGCCATTGATGATGCAACTCGTCCGTTACTAAACCGTAACCATCGACCATTTGACCGCTTTGCAGCCACCCGGCGCAGCTAATTCCTAGGTCCACCGTCGAGTCTTTCGTTATAAGTTGTACGCGTCCCCAGCTTAGTGAACAAGCAAAGAAGGCAATAACGCAAATTTTACCGATAAAATTGGTGCGAAAGAGAATACCGCTCATAGAATTCTTTGTTCCTTTCTTTGAAAATTATAAAAAACGATTTCAATTATCCGATCAAATAAGCGCGGCGCTTTGCAGCAGTCGCGCTTTAAAATTATGGCACGATTACTGTTTGCTTACTCATTAAATCTTTCCCATGAAACGTCTGTGCGAAATAAACACCCGACGTGAGTTTTTCGGCAACGACATAGGTTGAAGCTGCGCTGAACTTCTTAAAGGCAATTACTTTTCCGAGAGAATTTACAAGGCGGATTTGCCAAGAGTCATGGCCTGTCAGTGTAACGATGAATTTTCGTCCGAGCAATTTCGTGGAAAATGAACCGCCGCCAGGAAGAATTTGTTTCGGCAGTATGCCTATGGTACCATGAGTTTTATTAACAGTCACGGGACTTCCATCGTAGATGAATTCCAGATCCGCCGCCGTCGTGACTGATTCACCCGCGCCATGGCTCGGTGAAACCCATACTATTCTGAATTTCTTCTTCGGCTGTATCCCCGGATAAGTTCCTTGACGGGCGCCAATGGAAAGATCCTGACTTGTTTCATTCCATGTTATTGGAATAGTTGCATAGACGCCTTTTTCATAACTGTAATTATCGCCTTCGTCTTCGTAAATGGTAAAATTTCCATTTGCGCCGGTGTACACGCGCAACTCAATAGGATCGGCAATTGTGTCGGCATAGGTTATTTCAGGCCCCATGGGAACTATTGATCCGGCTCTTACGAAGATAGGCATGGTGTCAAGCGGTGCGCGGGCGATAATTTGCTTTCCAGTAACTAATACCGTGTCGGTCCCGGTCCAAAAATTATACCACGTTCCTGCCGGTAAGTAAGCGGAAATTGTTGAAGTCGCCTGCGTAGTAACGGGACAAATAAGCAGCGAAGGCCCGAACATAAACTCAGTCCCGATATTTCGGACATTGGCATCGTTAGGAAAGTCGAACGGCAGAGCGCGCATGATTGTATAGCCTTCATTAGTGACCTTCCAAGCCAATGAATATACGTAGGGAAACAAGCGGTATCTAAGCCTAAGATAATTGACAAGAATGGTCTCTGTATTAGGATTTAAAACATTAAAGGACCATACTGCATTTTCATTGCCGAGAGGTCTTGTTCCATGGACCCGGAATACGGGATTAAAAGCGCCCCACTCAAACCACCGGATTTCCGTTTCGGCATCAAGTTGATCCCCGGTAAATCCACCTACATCCGTACAATAGAGCGGCATTCCCGTCATACAAAAATTAAGTCCGGCTGAAATCTGCGTAACATACGTTTGAAAATCGGTTTTAATATCGCCGGTCCAATATGCAGCGCCTAACCTTTGTGATCCCGCATAGTATGAACGAGTCAGATTGCAAACCCGTTTCTTATCATTATTAGCTGCACGGTATCCATTATATAATGTTCTGCTATGTAAAAGAGGAAAAACATTTAACACTTTTGACGCGGGGCCTTGTGATGTATTGCACGTACTCCATCCGATAGCTTCTGGCTCGGTTGCATCAGGCCAGAAGCCGTCAACGTTTTTTGTAACGAGGCTGTCGTTAATGAATTTCCAGTAATAATAGGATGCGCTGTCGTTAAATGCATCGTATGTTTCACCTAAATAGTCTGAAACGCCCAACAAATATCCGTGGGAATTCATAAAATCATAGTTCGCGCCCGCCTTGTGATTAAATGAAGGCCATACCGATATAGTAAAATGGCAATGCAAAGAATCTTGAAGAGTTTTTATCGTGGCTTTCATATTCGGATAATAACCTGGGGCAGTATTAAAACATTGACACCCATTGCCGCCGTCCGGGTAATATTTCCAATCTTGTACAATATTGTCTATTGGATAATGTTTTGATCTGTACTCCCCGACTACACTCAAAAGCTCATCCTGCGAAGCGTAGAAGTTCTTGCATTGCCAGAAACCATAAGCCCATTTAGGCCACATAACTGCGGGGCCGGTTATTGTCCGATATGACGCGATAATGTCGTCAAATGCGGGACCGTACATGAAATAATAATCTATAGCGTCATTGGTCGCCCAATCACAGGTAAGCGAAAGCGGCGGACTGAACACCATTCTTGAATAGTTTATCCATAATACTCCAAACCCTCTCGTGGATAAAAATACCGGAGAGCAGTCCATCTGGTTATTTTGAACTAATTCTATAGTTTGCCCGCTCTGATTTAACAATCCGTTCTGAAATTGACCCAAACCGTAAATTCCCTCGTTTGCAACATTGTTAAAATTCATAGCGCCAATGTACGCCGTCTGTCCTGAAATAGAGGTTTGCGTCAGGGTTTTTCCGGAAGTTTCCTGAAGAATCTGTGTACCGGAAGCCGTACTAAACGACACCGCGCCGCTTCCTCTCGCAACATCGACCCGTAGGCTTGCCGTAGTGATGGAGTATGTCGTGGCGCTTGCGCTGTTTGTCCATGAAACAGGCGTCCATGTTCCCTTTACAACAATGTAATTGGAATCCGCCCGGGGAATGGTCGCGTGAGCCGAAGAAACGATACGGATAATTTTATCCGTGCAAACCTGTACTTTCATTTTAGTGTTGTCGGACATAGTAAATACCATGCCGTCGGTAACCGTATCCGCTTTATTAACCGTATAACCCATTGCATTAAATACTGACGCTGCCATTATAACGGCTGCCGCCACCGAAAATGTTAAGAAACGCATACCCCTACTCCATTTGATGTTTTTGTACGTGAATCGCATGGTCCCCTCCATTTGTCAAAACGGTTTTTAATGAGTTTAGTGGTTAATAATATATATTAATTTTGTTCATTTATCAGAAAGGAATTTTCCCGATTGCCGCCCAAATGGCGAAAAAAAATAACTTGTATAATATAAATAATTTCTTCAATTTTTACAATATAAACTAAACTAAACCTGAAAAACGTTCATGTGGAGATACTACCCTCGGCTGGTTTTTATTGTTATCACAACGAATCTTATTGTATTTTCTCAAATTGAATAATAACTTACCTTTCGTTTTCCCGGGAGCTTTTTATGGTTGCCGCAAATCTTTTAAAAGTCCGCAAAGAAGCTAGCCGTTTGGCCCAAGCAAACAAGGATGCTGAACCTACTATAAAAATCATTTATTGGTTCCCCCATGATGTTGAAATCAGGCTGGTTGAAATCGATGAAAATACTGTTCCTACCATGGGCGGTGAATTGGAACCATTCCATTTCTCTGCTGCTCCAAAAGAAGGGATTCGTTCCGCTTCAACGATTGCAATTATCCGTCCGGATGAATATAGGAAACTTAAACTACCTCCCGGGTGGGGAACATGGAATGATGCTGTTAAATTAGAGGTTTCTCCAAAATGAGTTTATCATGGAAAGAAGCTTTTTTTCATCAAGCATATGCGGATTACAAAGCTTTTTCCGACTTCAACAAGAAAAACGCACTATTATGCCATCAACTCCATTTTTTTCAAATGGCAACCGAAAAACTCGGTAAATCATTTCTTATATATACTCATTCAAAGCCGCCGAAGAAATCTCATTATGTCTTTGTAAGATTTCTTCAAACTTGCAAAGGCAGGCCTGAAATCAGAAAACGACTTCTTTTTTCTGATGCGCGTTCTTTCGCGCAATTCATTGACAGCCTCCTCCCTCTTGCCAAAAAAATAGAAGAATTGGCTCCAAGCGCTGATATGGAAAGGCCGAACCCCGAATACCCTTGGCTCGATTATAAAACCGGCCAAATTTTATCTCCCATTTCCTTTGATTTCCCCGAATATTCTTTACATAATCCAAAAATGGAAAAACTTAATAAGCTTGTAAAAGACTTGTTTCAGATTTCCCTTTAGTCCTTGTTTTTCAGATCACGACATCGAGGTTGGTAAAAAACTGGTGGAAGTCGGACTCAGTCGTAGTACTCCGCGTGCGGAAAAGCCGCATACATGGTGATGGGCTGTCTTCTGAATTCTGAATTCCTGGTCGTGATATTCCTGGCAATTTGCGGGAAATCGTGTTATAATAATGTAAAGAAGTTACTTACACTCATGAAGGAAAGGCGGCTGCCATGGATATATCCTTCGCGGCGCCGGTCAGCGCCGTTCAAACCGTCCTTAAGCGGCAGGAAGTGTCTGCGGATAATATTGCAAACGTCAATACTCCGGGGTTCGAACAATACGATGTCTCGCAAACGGACATGTCGCCCGCGGGGGTGCGGGTAGCCAATTTAAAAAGAACCCTGAACCCGGACTCAGAGCGCTCCAACACGGATTTAGCCAAGGAAGCGGTGGAACAAATTAAAAACAAAAACGAACTCGCCGCCAATGTAAGCGTAATAAAGGCGCAGGACAAGATGGTCGGAGCGCTGTTGGATATTATTGCATGACCAATTACACCTATCGGTCATCGTGAAATAACGTAGGGGCGGTTCGCGAACCGCCCCTACGTTATTTTAATTCAAAGAATCCCGGAAATTCAGGACTACCCGTTGTTCCTCGTTTCTTTCCCGTTCGAATACTTCGAAAACTTTCCTTTTTGTATATTCCTTCATGCGGGGAAGTATCGTACTTGTAAAAACGGAGAGTTTCTCCCTCCGGTATTCCGGGTCTTTATGGAACCGAAGCCTTCGCAGCAGTTCCGAGCGCAGATACGATTCCGCGCCGCATCCTTGGCGGGCGGAGTCGTCCAGGTCCTTGATTCGCTCGCTGATCACGGCGCCCAGTTCCTTCAATCCTGAGGAAATCGCCGCGCCATGGGGTTTGTCCGATAGAAGGGAAGGAAATTCCTTTAATCCGAGCATGATTTCCAGCGCGAGGACTTCCTGCTCCCCTTCGTCATTAAAGTGTTCCATCCCCGCCGGATGACTTAAGCTTTTTACATGGATATAGGCAAACAGCTTGGCGTCATCACGGGAAAGCCCCAAGTCCGCGCAGAGAGCCGCGATGCTCAATGCGTCGTCGATATAGGTATTAATAAAGTTTTCGTTGTTCATTATGGCCTTCTTCTTTTCCTTGGAAAATAATACACCCTATTGCGGTAGCATTGAAAATATAAACCACTAGTTGTGGTTATGATAAAACTCTTTTCCCGATCCTAAATATAACCTATTTTGTGGTAATCTCAGACGGATTATTTTTCAAAGTATTCCTTTTTCAAGGAGAACGCTCAAATGCCGGAAACCGATATTTCAAAAGCGGAAAAGAATTATCATCTCGATATACCTCAAAAAAACGAAGCGTTTTTTTTAAAAGGGTCCAATTCCTACGATTGGGGAATGAAAAACCGGCTTGGCCGCATTTTCAATCCGCAATCGGGAAAGACCGTTATGTTGGCTTTTGACCATGGATATTTCCAGGGGCCGACCACGGGGCTGGAGCGCGTGGATGTTTCCATCCTGCCGCTTGCCCCTTATGCCGACGCGCTCATGCTTACGCGCGGCATTCTCCGCACGGTGATTCCTCCTTCATCCCCAAACGCCATCGTCATGCGGGCCAGCGGCGGACCGAGCATTTTAAAGGAACTTTCCAACGAACACATCGCGGTGGACATTGAAGACGCCTTGCGGATGAACGTTTCGGCAATGGCCGTCCAGGTATTTATCGGCGGCGAATTCGAAACGCAAACCGTGAATAACATGACGCGCCTCGTGGACATGGGGAACCGGTACGGCGTGCCCGTTCTTGGGGTAACGGCCGTGGGCAAGGAGCTTGTGCGCGACGCCAAGTACATCCGGTTGGCCGCGCGCATGTGCGCGGAACTCGGAGCCGCATTCGTCAAAACCTACTTCGTGCCGGAATTCGAAACCGTCACCGCGTCGTGCCCGGTTCCCATCGTTATTGCCGGAGGCAAAAAACTTCCCGAACTCGAGGCCTTGCAAATGGCCCGCGACGCAATTGATCAAGGGGCAAGCGGCGTTGACATGGGTAGAAACATTTTCCAATCCGACGCGCCTGTCGCCATGCTCTCGGCCGTCAGGAAAGTCGTCCATGAAGGTATGAAACCAAAGGACGCGTATGATTTGTATCAGACGTTAAAAAGAGGGAAATAACGGGAGTATGCCCGAAAAAACCAATGCTTGGCTGAAAAAAAACACCCCGCATATAAGCGTCGGGGCGCTCAGCGCGAACCTCATGCGTCTCGAAGACGATATCGCGCTCCTTGAAAAATGCGATGTCCGGCTCCTTCACTTCGACATCATGGACGGCAATTTCACCCCGCAGCTTACCGTCGGCGACGGGTTTGTGAAGGCGATAAAGACATCGATGTTCAAGGACATTCACCTCATGATTGCCGATCCTTTGGATAAAATTCCCGCTTTTGTCGCCGCGGGCGCGGACATGATCACCGTCCACGCGGAATCGGGAAAGCACGTGCACCGGTGCCTGCAACTGATCGGAGAAATGAAAAACGTCAACAATGAGGAACGAGGCATCGTTCGGGGGCTCGCTCTTAACCCTTCAACGCCGATTAACGCGCTTGAGCCGCTTCTCGATGAAATCGACGTCATATTCCTTGTAGCGGTGAATCCGGGTTTTTCGGGCCAAAAATTCATTCACGCGACATTGACCCGTTTTCTGCAAGTCAAGGAGTTGCTCAAGCGATGTAACAAAGACATATTGATCGGCATCGACGGCGGCGTTACGCGCGCGACCATTGCCGACTGCGCGGCGCTTGGAGCCGACATCGTGGTATCGGGCAGCGGAATTTTCGAGAACAGAAACGTAAAAGATAACTTTTCTTATATGTTAAAAGTATTGCGAAATAATTGACCCCCTCTCCAATCGGAGAGGGGTGGCCGAAGGCCGGGGTGAGGTCGGCTTTAAACGTTTTTTTGACCTTATCCCCTAACCCCTTCTCCGTTTGGAGAAGGGGAAAATAGTTTATCATCCCCAAAATCTGAGGAACTCCACGTATGCTTTCTACTTGGTCGAACAACGATTTAGACCTTTGCATCCAGGAATACTCCCCCGCCTTCGGCGCCGACGTCGCCGCGCTTACCTATGCGACACGCTTGATAGGAGGCGAACCCGATTTGACGCTGCACGGCGGCGGCAATACCTCGACAAAAACCAACATACTCACTGTCCTTGGAGAAAGCCTCCCTGCGCTATTTGTCAAAGCCTCGGGATACGGCATGGCCTCCATAGGCCCCGAAGGATTCGTGGCATTGGACGCGAACTATCTAAAAAAACTCACGGTCTTGAAAGGCCTTTCCGACGACGACATGGCCGCTCAATTCCGTATGCGCTGCGTTCTGCCCACCAACGCCTTGCCGTCCATTGAAACCCTGATGCACGCCTTTATCGCCGCGCCGTTCATTTTTCACACGCACCCCGCCGCCATCCTCGCGCTTGCCAATCGCGAGGGCGGCGCATCCGTCCTGGAACATGCCCTGGGGAGAGAAATAAAAGTCATACCGTATGTAAGAGTTGGTTTTGATTTGGCGATCGCCGTTGCCGACGCCTATAACGCCGATCCGGGGGCATCGGGAATCACGGTTATGCATCACGGCCTGGTCGCCTGGGGAAAAACCGCCAAGGAAGCCTATGACAAAACTATCGCCATAGTAAATAACGCCGAAATCTACGTGTCGAAAAACACGTCCAAAAGGATTACGCCGAAGACCGCCGTGTCCGTCAAAGAAGCCGTATCCCGATACACGGCCATGGCCCCCATCCTGCGGGGCGCGCTGTCACGCGAAACGGGAAATTCCGACGCGCCGTATCGTCGCGCCATACTTCGGCCCCTCATTAATGAATTCGTCCTTGACCTTCTCGGCTCCGAAGTTGGGAAGACGGTTTCATACTCCTCACCGCTTACGCCCGATTACCTCATCCGTACGAAATCGCTTCCCTTGTGGATTGATGTTACGGAAGCGGACGACCCGGCCGCGCTGCGGGATAATTTTGCCAAGGCAGTGGCCGACTATTCCAAAAACTACTCCGATTATATGGGGCGTCACGGTTTGACCGCATTACCGGAAGGCTTCGACACCATGCCGAAAGTGGCGCTGCTTCCCGGCATCGGCGCGATCTGCGTTGGCGAGAGCGCTTCCGAGGCGACCATGGTGATGGATATAACCCAACAGGCGCTGTCGGTAAAACGATTGATTCATGAAACCAATGGAACCTACAACGGGCTTTCGGAAGAACACCTTTTCGACATGGAATTCCGCGGTTTCCAGCGAGCAAAACTCGGCGCCGCAGCCTCAACGCCCTTAACGGGGATGGTTGTTCTGATCACCGGTTGCGCCGGGGCGATCGGTACGGGCATTTGCCAAGCGCTTCTTGAGGCCGGCTGTCATGTCGCGGCCACGGACCTTCCCGGAGGCAACCTGGACGCGCTCATAACGGATCTTTCGGCGCATTACGGCGACCGGGTCATGGGCGCTGCGATGGATGTTACCGACCCGGCGTCCGTGGTGTCCGGGTTCGCCCGCGTGGCCGGACAATGGGGAGGCGTTGACGGAGTAATCGTGAACGCGGGCATCGCGCACGTGTCGACGCTGGAAAGCATGGATCTTGAAACCTTCAGGAAGCTCGAAAGAGTCAATATCGACGGAACGCTTCTCGTCATCAGGGAAGCCGCGCGGCTCTTCCGCCTGCAAAACACCGGGGGCGACATCGTGCTCATTTCCACGAAAAACGTGTTCGCCCCCGGCGCCCAATTCGGCGCCTATAGCGCGACCAAGGCGGCCGCGCACCAACTCGCCCGCATCGCAAGCCTTGAGCTTGCGGGCCTGGGCGTCAGGGTAAACATGGTAGCGCCCGACGCGGTTTTTTCCCACGGCGATAAAAAATCGGGTTTATGGGCCGAAGTCGGCCCCAACCGCATGCGCGCGCGCGGCCTTGACGAGAAGGGGCTTGAGGAATATTACCGGAGCAGAAACTTGTTGAAAGCGCCCGTTACCGCGCGGCACGTCGCCAATGCGGCGCTGTTTTTCCTGACCCGTCAAACACCCACCACGGGCGCGACCATTCCCGTCGATGGCGGACTTCCCGACGCAACGCCGCGGTAGCTCTCATCCAAAAAACGGTTCGGCCGGGTTATTTCTTCTTTTTCTTCGCGGCCGATTTTTTTCCCTTACCCGAACTCTTGATGATGATATACGTCTGCGAAACCGACAGTTTGAATTTTTTGGCTATCGAGGCCACCGGCGTCCCTTTATTATACAGCGCCAACAGCTTTTCATTTCTTTCGATATTGTCTATAAGACGCGATTGGACGCCGTATTTTTTCCTAAGCTGATGGATTGCCTGCCGTGTTACCTTGAACTTCTTGCCAATTGCTTCGTCCGTCCCTAACTGCTTCTGTAATTTAATCAATTCACTCTTACTGACTATGGCCATGAAGCAATCTCCTTTGCGTTGAGGTTTGAAAATCATCCTATACACCTAAAAATGAATATTCGCATGATTCAATGTCAAATACTACGATTAAACTTTCCGCCTGCTCCCCCGCTCCCGCATCAACATTATTTACAATATTTAAGGAAAATAGTACAATAGGAGGACGCGAGAAACGTCGCCGGCGTATTTCGCCCGCGCGGACGCTCATATTTTTTCTTTTTACGCATGCGTCTACCATCATGCCCGAACCGAACATAATCGTCCAATCCAGGCAATCGCCCGACTATCAGCTCCCGGGCGTCGTAGTGCTTCCCGACGCCAAAACGGCGATACGCATGGGGTCGGGCGCCATAACCTCGCTGATCAGTAGCGGAGGCATGGCCATCATTTACGAAATCTGGAACCCGGAGCTGGAGGTTAAGCGAGCGATAAAACTTTTACACCCCGACCACACCAAGGAATCCGAAGACCGATTCCAGACCGAAATAAAAATAACGGCAAAGCTCCACCATCCCAACATCGTTGAAATCTACGCCGTCGGGAAATGGAACGAACTTCCCTACATCGAAATGGAACGCATCGACGGGTTGACGCTTGAAAAGCTCATCGCCGAAACGGGAGGGCTTCCCGTGGAAGTATGCACCTCCGTAGGCATCATGACCGGCAGGGCGCTCAATTACGCCCATAACCAGGACTATCAGATTTATGGAAAGCAATACCACGGCATCATCCACCGCGATCTCAAACCGGGCAACATCATGGTGACCAATGCCGGCATCGTCAAGCTCATGGATTTCGGCATCGCGAAACCCATGACGGCCTCCACGCGCACCATGGAGGGCGTGGTCATGGGCACCATGCAATATCTGGCCCCGGAGCAGCTCGACGGCAAGGACGTTGACGTTCGCGCCGATATCTATTCCCTGGGAACCGTGCTCTACGAAATGCTCGCCGGCAGCCGCGCCTTTCCGGAGCAAAACCTCGGCACACTGGTAACGGACAAACTCAATAACAATTATATCCCGCTCGACGGCTTTTCGCGAAAAATTCCGCCCGCGCTCTGCGGCCTCGTGCATAAATGCCTGCGATATGAAAAGGAAAAAAGGATACAAAACGCCTTGGAATTCCTCAAGGCGCTCGGCCACGTCCATAAGTCGCTCAGTGAAAGATCTCCGGAGCAAATCCTTTTACAGTACATGAAGGAAGCGCACCACGGCAAAACGATCATTTCCATCCGTAAAAATTCCCGGCCTATGGCCCTTAAATGGCTGGCCGGTGCGGTTTTCGTCGCCGCGCTGATTGCCGCGGGGTGGCGGGCATTCCCGCTTTTAAATCGTCATGTTCCCCAGAAGCCGATGGCGGCGAACGCAGTGGAAAAACCATTGCCGCAACCGCAAGGAAACGAGATCAAGGACGTATTCGACCCGAAGGTGAAAAGCCGGAAAACGGCCCCCGCCCCGAGCGTAAAAAGCGCCACGCACCGGGCTTCAGCCGCCGCCGAAGCGGGGAAAAAAAAGCGCGAGCGACCCGCGGCGATAAACAAACCTTTGCCGCCCGCGGCAAAGCCCGTCGATACTCAACCTCACGCCGCCTCGGTCTCGGAAAGCAAGCAAGCCGTAGCGCCGCTCGCGGAGCCGATAAAAAAAACCGTGTCTCTCGACAAATTGAAGCAACAGTATAAAACCTCGGATCTCATGGTGATTTTTTCGGGCGAAGTGGAGGCGGGCCGTTTCCACGAGGCGCTGGCCATTTCCGACAAAATAGATAAAAGCGACGCGGACACGAAAAAAGTTAAAATATACAAGCTCAGGGCGCTCAAGGCGATAGGGGAAAAGACCGAGGAAACACGGCTTTTGCTTTCCGGCGACATTTTTGACGGGGAATATTATCTTGAAAAGGCGCTCTATTTTTTCGAACAGCGCGACCTGTCAAAAACCCAGGAGCTGCTTAAAAAAGCCTCGGTCTCGCCATGCGGATTTTTAGATCCGAAGGCGTTTCGCCAGAACTTGCTTTATTCAATCGCCCTCTGCGCAAGCGCGATCTATGACCAACAGGGCGGCGACGAAACCAGGAAAAAAGCGATGGAAGCCTGGTATGACGTCAAATCGCTTTTCAGGACATCGCCGGAACACGGCTACTTTAAAAAAGCGGACTCGGAAATCCGCAGAATCAGTAAAACAAATTAGGAATTTTATGACGCTCAGAACGCGAACGCTGCTCATTGTAAGCCTGACGCTAGTCGGCCTTTTAGGCGTCCTTTTCATGGTCGCGCGGATTTCCCTGCATAGGGGTTTTGCCGACGTTGAAAAAGACCTGAGCGCACGGTTCGCGACGGTTGAACGCAACGACGCGCGCAAAAACGTGCAACGTGCCATTGACGCGCTCAACGCGAACATCGGCAACCTCGCCGTGAAAGTCGCGGATTGGGCTCAATGGGACGATACGTATCGGTATGTTGAAGACGTCAACGCCAGGTACGCCAAGTCCAATCTGACCGAACAAGCCCTTTCGTCGCTCAAGCTCAATTATATGGCAATTGTCAATATTTCCGGACGCATTGTATTTTCCTTTGCCTACGACCCGGTCCAAGCGAAAAAAATCCCCCTCCCCGAGGGCATCGCGGACCATGTAAAGAAAGGCGCGCTTCTGCTCAACCATACCGATCCGCAAGGGTTGACGGCGGGGATAGCGCTTCTTAAGCAAGGTCCCATGATGTTCGCGTCGCGCCCCATCGTTACCAGCGACCTCAAGGGCCCTATCCGCGGCGCCGTCGTTTTCGGTCAATTTTTGAACGATACCGCCGTTAAAAACCTTGCCCTGCTGACGCATCTCGACATTGAAGTAAAACTCCCCTCCGACTCGACGCTCCCGGCCCCATACCGTCAAGCGCAATCGCGATTGGCGGCGACGGATTCACCGTATGTCGATTGCGCGAACGTTGATTCCATTTTCGGGTACGCCTTGATCAAGGACATCTACCATAAGCCCGCGCTGCTCACCAGGATCAGCATTCCCCGGGAAATTCATAAGCAAGGGCTGCTAACCTTAAGCGAAGTGCGGGCGCAAGGGCGCAAAACGCTTCTGACGCTCATGATAGGCGTTACAACGGCCGGCGTGGCCTTGGGAGCGGTCATTTTGCTTATTCTTGAACTTTCAGTGCTGTCGCGTTTGAAACGTTTGAGCGTTCACGCCGGACGCATCGCTGAAAGCAAAGACTTTACCGCCAGGGTTGGAGTGGAGGGCAACGATGAGTTGACGACCGTAGGCGTGTCGATGAACCGCATGCTCAACTCCCTATCGCAAACCCACCATGAGCTTCAACAGCGCACCGATGAAATGCATCTTCTCATGAATACCGTTCCCGTGGGACTATTAAGCCTCAATGAGCAATTACGCGTCAATCCGGAATATTCCCGGAGCGCCGAGGAAATCCTGGACCGCAAAGAATTGGCCGGAGTGGAATTTACCGATTTGCTGGGCCTTTCAAAGACGATGCCTCGCGCAAAAGATTGCGAAATGCTCGAAGAATTCCTTGAATTATTCAGGAAAGAGGCGCTGCCTGAAAAGGATATGGCGCCGCTCAATCCCTTCGAGACATTACGGATGTCAAGCCAATCCGGAACAAAATGGATTCAATTGGGATACCACCTAATCCATAACGTTTCGAAGGAAAACCACCACATTCTCGTGGTCATCGAAGACATCAGCGCCGCAAAGGAAATGCAGCAACAGATCGTTCGTTCACAGCAGGAAAACCTCCAACTCAAGGCCATTGTCGAGGAGCCGGAACTGTTCATTGAGTTCATGGCGGAAGCGCGCGGTATTCTGGAATCCGCGCAAAGCAGCGCGGCCGACCTGACGCCGGGGCAGGACTGCCGCCCGCTTATCGGGGAAATTTTCCGCAATGTTCATACGATCAAGGGTATTGCCGGCGCGTTCGCGCTTTCGCGGGTGATTCAGCGGGCGGGCGAGCTTGAAGATACTTTAACCGTACTTCGAACAAAAGAAACCCTCTCCGGGGAAAAAATCAATTCTTTGCGAAAGGATGTGTCCGTGCTCATGGGAGCCATTGAGGAAGTCTCGAACTATACGAAAACCTTTCTCGGCGCGGACGGCGGAAACGACGCAAGAGCTTCACTGCATATTTCACTCGCCGAACTAAAACGTCATATAGCGGAAATCAAGGCCATGTCCGTTGAAAAATATAGTAAGGACCGTATGATTCTCGATGCAAAGGAAAATATCCTGCATCGTCTGACTTCCATGAAAATGGTCCCTGCGGTAAAAGGCCTTGCCAGGGCCCTCAAGGTGGCGCCCGACTTGATCAGACGCTTGGGAAAAGACGCGGTAGTTACCTTCGAAGGCAAGGATACGCCCATCGACTGCGAGGTCGCCCGTGAACTCACGACGCCCCTGGTACATCTTCTCCGAAACGCCATCGACCACGGCATCGAATCTCCCGGTGAGCGCGCCCTTGTCAAAAAGCCCCCGCGTGGCGAGATCAAACTCTCGGTTCGATTCGACCATGGGGAACTTGTGCTGGAAATCGCCGATGACGGCAAAGGCATGGACCCCCAGCGTCTGAAGGAAGCGGCGATATCCAAAAAGATGCTCGGCCCGCGGGAGGCGCAAACACTATCTCCCGCGCAGTGTTTTGAGCTTATCCTGCGGTCAGGCTTTTCCACGAAAACCGAGGTCACGGAAGTATCGGGCAGAGGAGTTGGGCTGGACGCGGTGGTCCATTCGGTAAAGAATAAACTCAACGGCGCCATCCATATTGAGTCCCGGCCGGGGAAAGGCTCGACATTTACACTTCGCGTACCCGCCGCGTTTGAGGATGATGCTTGACAATACGGCTTCGCTCCGTTATAAAAAACAATCCGGCGCTCTCCCCGCCACATCATAGCTCGCGAGAATAGCGCCGGGGTTGGACGCGTCGATTTCCTTAAGGGTATATACCTGCATCCCTGTTTCCTGCCGTGTGACGACGGGGAAACCGTGGGGGCTGTTTTTATAGCGCAGGGGGCCTTTTTTTTCAGTTCGCGCCGCGACAAAGGCGGCATGGGATGCCATCCGGGAACGCCGCATTGTATCGGCAAAGGGAACAAACGCCGCCGCCTGACCGGCGATTATCCCGGAAAATGCTTCGTCGATCTCCACCCCGATACTGCCGCGGCCGCCGGCCATGGCGGCTAGAGCCGTGGCGCCTGAGCCCATAAAGGGGTCCAGCACCGTTTCTTCATAAAGGGAAAACATATTAATCAGACGATAGGGCAGTTCCAGGGGAAACGCCGCGCTACGGGTTCGAAGCCCCGCGGCGTCGAGAGTTTGAGAGGCTCCCTTGAAATCCCACATATCGGAAAACCACCTGTTCCGCTCTTCCCAAAAATAGGCGCTTTTCATCCTCGCGGCCTTTTGCGCCGGGGTTTTAAACTCCTTTTTCGGTCCTTTACGGAAAACAAGTATGTATTCGTGTTCCAGCGTAACATAGGCGCCCGAGGGAAGCATACCGGACCCCATGAATTTATTCGGGGCGTTGGTCTGTTTGCGCCACAGTATCAGCGGCAGGCCATGGAACCCGAGTCTTTCAAAGGAGGTGATGATGCGGGAGTGGTTCGAATAGAGCCGAAATTCTCCGCGCACGCTCCTCGTTGCGTCGCCGATATTGACGCAGGCGAAGCATCCGGGCTTAAGCGCCCTGAAAAGCTCTTCCCACACCTTGTCCAGCTCAACGTGCATTGCCTCAAACGCCGCGTCCCCCTCCCCCCGGTCCAAAGCTATCTTTACATTGGGAGACAATGAGGAAAAAAGCCCGTCCCACATTTGAATCATGGGATAGGGCGGAGAGGTCACCACCAAATCAATGGACTGATCGTCGACGGCGGCCATTGTGCGGGAATCGGATATGATAAGGGAATGGGTGGTTTGCATGGTATCCTTTTCAGTATTCACGCTCTTCGCCGCTCCGCGCGCTATCGGCCGGCGCGGCATCGGTAAAGGCGTTTTTCCGGTAGTCGTCGATGGCTTCCCGAAATTGGTTACAGGTAAATTTGATCCTTGAGACCGTGAATTCCGGTATGGTATACGTTATAAGGGCGGATTCATGGAATGAAGGATCTTTTTGCGGTAAAACAAAAGGCCGGTGCGCGACGCCGGCGGCGTCACGGTAGCTGAACCAGAGCGATGAAAACCTGCCGTTCATTCTTTTGCTGTTAAAAACCATCCAATGACCATTGCCGGACCAGCCGTGCCACCCATCCGTCCATTTGCCGCCGAAGTCCAGTATACGTAGCGCGGAGGTTTTTATATCGATGAGGCCTAACCGGCCCCCTACTTTATCGATGGGAAAATCGCCGTACGGCGCAATAGTTACCAGAAGCGACAAACCGTCCGGAGAACATTTAGGTTGTAGAACGCTTCCCCCGGCTTTTTGGGCAATCACGACGGTATCAAGCCGTCCCCATTGCCGTGTTTCAGGATCAAACGCAATGCGCAGAAGATCGCATTGAATTTCCCGGCGCTGTTTTTCGGGAAGCTGCGGTCCGCCGCAAAAATAAAGAAATTTGCCGTCCTTCGACCATTCGGGCATGGTTTCGATACGGTCTTGGCGAGACATATCCGGGCACTTGATGACTGTATTGCGCGCATAGTCAAAAAGCGCGATATCCGCCCCCGCGTCGAAAACCTCACGGGGTTCTTTTCCCGCCGAATTAAAAAGCATCTCGAATTTGTTCATGGAAAAGGCGAGAATGTCTTTGTTGGGGTGCCAGGAAGTAAATCCGGCTCTCCCCGTTGAAAAAGCCGTTTTCGTGTTTATCGCTCGGAGTATGTTTACGCCATTCATGACGGTTCCCAGCAAAAGGGGCGTACCGGCGTTTTTTGACCTGATCTCCAATACCATTTCGTCCGCATTGTTGTTGCGGAAACTATGACAATTAAAACACACGCCATTGCCCAGGTTATGGAAAACCATCCGTTCTTCAAAGTCCTGAATATCGCGTTGATAGAACCCCATATAAGTCCAGTCCTTGCAAACAGGCAATTTCCGGTAGGCGACATAACGGTCCGCGGCTTCGGCGCTCACGGTGTCCCATATCGTTTCGTATCGGCGCCATGTTTTATTTGTTAAGCAGTACACGGTAATCCCGATCGCCGAACCCCTTGCCGCGGCAAGTAATGTACGCCATTGTTTGGGGGGAATGGCTATGGAGGCGGACCGGCTTGCGATTTCGATTCCGGGCGCTCCTTTTTTTGAAATGGAGACAAAGAAACGCTTCCCCTCCTCTTTAATAATAAAATTCAAAGGCGCGATGTTCGGAGGAATGATCGTGCCGCAGGAATAGGGGAAAATGGCCGGCTGGCGGTTTATCGGTTGCGCTTCACTTGCGGGCCGGACATGCCCGCAATCGATGCAAAGCGCCGCGCATGCGATGGCCCAGAGCCCCCTTCGCGCCATCGCCGCCCGCGAGACGCGCTTATTTTCTTTCATGGATCGCCTTTGCATTTGAAAAGCCATAGACATAGTAGAAGAAATAAGACCCGCCGAACGAAGCGCTCAAATCATCAAAAGCATCATTGGGCCGTCCGCCGTGTTTTGAATACAATATCGCGCAGAACTTTTCAAAGGATTGCATTGCATCCTCGCTCAGGGTGTAGCCGCAAAGATCCGGATTTTTTTCGGTAAGGAATGCGTCGAGAAGCAGCGCTTCTTCGTACAAGCGTGGAATTTTTTGATACTTCAATTCCCGGAGGCCCGAAACACGGTTGGTTACGCTGTCAATGCGCCGGCCTATCAGCCACGAAGCGATTAAATATTCAAACGCCATTTTGTTGTGAGGGTTCTCCTTGACAAGCATCGCCAAGGGCGGCGCGCCCGACAAGATAAACCCTTCTTTCAGCGCAATCGAACGTATCGTATTTATTTCCGGCGTTCGGGACGGCGTTTGATCGTTTTCCATGGCCCAGAGATACGTTTCGGCCCACGTATGATAAACGCGGTCTTTGCGCAAAGCCTTTAAACATGTATGGCTTGCCTCGGGCATATCTTTGACCGCATAAATCATCGCCAGGAGCTGCAACCCCTGAGGATAATAGAATTGACTGAGAGCTTCAAGGCTGCAGTGTTCGGCGGTATTGATCAGACCCAATTCAAAGTAGGTCCAGCCGCTCCAGACCGGCGCCCAGAATCGGTCGGCGGGGCCTAATGACGCGGCGCTTCCGCTATAGGGAAACAGAAGCAATGCGTTTTGGTTCTGCGGAAACATGAAAAGGTCTTCGAGAAGCCTGCCTTGGTGATACAGTGCACGGTCGATAAGGTGAATTTTCGAATCACTTAAATAGTGCTCGGGGATTTTACCCGCTTCGTCAAGTAGAAGGTTCCATTTGTGCGACAGCATGGCGTAATTCATGACCGCGTTGGGGCGCGCGAGGGTAAAAGGTTCGTGATTGAACCGGACGATGCCTATGGTTATAATGACCATTAACACACTCGGCGTTATCCTCCAATAGCCGCTACTAAAAGCGCCTAAGGCTGTTCCGGATATTTTCCGTATAAGAAAAGCCGACTTATTTATTATCGGTTTTTCGATAAACGCGGCAATGCCGATACAGGGGAAAAATATCCAAAATAAAAAAGGCAGGAATCCGATAATGGAAAGGTTTCCCGGGAAATTCGGGAAAATGCGCGAATACGTATCGCTCATGGCGGTAAAGGGGAAAAAAAGGACCGTTATCACGGCCGGCAAACAAGCCAATACCACCGCCTCAACAACGGCAAGAATATATTTCCGCCGTACAAAACATTCAAAAAAGATAACCAGTAAACCGAAAATGAGAAATGCTTCAACCGCAACGGCAATGACGATACTAGCGAACGCCAGATAGAGAAGGAACCGGTTTCTCGAATGAGAGCCACCGGTGATGTGGATAAGCCTAAGAGCAATTAATCCGATTATCACCGATGTGCTTTTAGAAATGGGGTTCAATAAATAACCATACTGGAAAAACACGAGCGTGGCGAGTATATATTTCAGGTCTAATAATTTTCTTACTCCGAACATTGCCAATACTTGGCCGGTGAGCAAAGACAGGATATACGTGATTACCGTAATGACAATAGAACCGGTTATTGGGCCCGCCAAGCAGGGAGCTACCAGCGATGTTAACCAAAAGCTGAATTTTCCCGGACCGAGCGGCGCATCCGTTAAAAACCATGGCGTATACCCCCCCACGGGAGTATATCTCCAAAATCCTGGATAGCAAAAATTGATGGCGGGATGTACCCATAGCCAAACGGCTAAAAAGAAGGAGATGAAAATAATGCAATCGGAAATTACACTAGGAGAAACGGGAAGTCGGAATTGGTGTATTCCCCCTTTTTTAAAAAGAATCTTAAAAGAAGGCGCGTGACGTATCATTATTGTAAAGGAATTACCAATATCCATCCGTGGTAAATAATAAGCTGTTCGAACCCGATTCATAGAGCCATGCGAAGCCCGTTTGGTCTACTAAAAACGGATCAAGTTTATTACAAATATCAAGCCATGTCCCTTTGGATAATTCCACCAACAATTCTTTTCTGTCTTTGCTTATAATAATTCCCGAATCCGAATCAGCCATTTTAAAAACCAATGTCGCTTTTGACGAGGAAATCGGGAGGTTGCTGATTGTTTGTTCTTTTTTTTGGTTGTCGGCCAATTCCCTTATACTCGATTGCAGTACTGTAATTTCATTCAATTGGTCGGAATAGAGCCTGATAAGCGGTGAATCGTGAGAACCGTCGAAAATGTAATCTATTTTCATTACGTATTCAGTTCCTTTCCGTCTATCTTGGCGCCCGATATGTTTCCGCAACCAACGACCTTTTCAGTAGATAACCGCTTTGAAAACATTTTCATTTTCATAGGCGCCATTATTCTTTACATTTAAGAGCATCTAAAGGAAAAGGCCAACGCGTTTTACGTCGGCCTTTTCCTTTAATTACCCATTAATCAAGTAATCTCATACACTTCCCCGGCCGTTATACCCTCCCCTACCCGCACTTCGAATATCCGCAAGTCTTGCACACCGCGCAGCCTTCCTGGTGCTCCATGATGGTGCCGCATTCGGGGCATTGCGGGCAGAGGCCTATGTCGAAGGCGGATCTTTTGGTGGTATCCTCGGAAACGCCGAAGGTGTCCTCAACGCCTTTTTGCAGGATATGACCGATCGCGTCCGCGCAGGAGAGAATCATCTCGCCTTCATACCAGGTGGGAATCGGGCATCGAATGCCCCGCAACTGTTCGGAGATGGATTTGGGATCAACCCCCGCCCGTAAAGCCAGGGAAATGAGCCGGGACACCGCCTCGGAATTGGAGGCCGGGCAGCCGCCCGACTTCCCCATTTGCGTGAAAATTTCGCACAAGCCGACATCGTCGGCGTTGATGTTGACATACAGCGTGCCGCAGCCGGTTTTGGTCTTATACGTGTTGCCCCTGGTTACCGCGGGCCTGGGCCGCGGGTGAATGCTGCCGGGCGCCGGGATTTTTTCATCGCTTTTTTTTCCGCCGGACCCGGCGGTGATAACCTGGTTCTTACGGCTCCCGTCGCGGTACACGGTAATACCCTTGCAGCCCATTTCGTAGGAATACAGGAACACTTCCTCCACGTCTTTTACCAAGGCCTCTTTCTTGAAATTGACGGTTTTAGACACCGCGTTGTCGGTATACTTCTGGAACGCGGCTTGCAAGGTGATATGCCAGCGGGGTTCGATATCGTGGGCAGTCACGAACACTTCACGGATGCGCTTGGGTATGCCGTAAATCTTGTGCAGGCTCCCCGAATGCGCCACCATTTTCATGAGCTCGTCGGAAAAGAAACCTTCCTCCTGGGCAACGCGCTTGAATTCGGGATGGACCTCAAGCAGATGCTGTCCGTCGAGCACGTTTTTCTCGTAGACGATGGCGAAGAGCGGTTCGATGCCTGATGAACATTCCGCGATCATGCTGATCGTGCCCGTGGGCGCGATGGTGGTGACGGTGGCATTCCGCACCTTGAGTTTCCCGTCGCGGTCGTACACCGAGCCCTTGAACGCGGGAAACACGCCGCGCTCCTGCGCGAGGAAGGCGCTTACCTTGCGAGCCTCCTCCTGGAGAAATTTCATGATTTCCTCGGCTATGTTGGCGGCCGCGTGGGAGTTGTATTGTATGCCCAGTTGGATGAGCATGTCGGCGAAGCCCATGACGCCCAGACCGATTTTCCTGTTCCCCTTTGTCATTTTCTCGATTTGCGGCAGGGGGTAATTGTTCACTTCAATCACGTTGTCGAGAAAGCGCACCGCGGTGCGTATGGTATTGCCGAACTTGAGGTAATCGATTTCGGGCTTGTTGTTTTTCACGGTCACCATGTGCGCGAGGTTGATGGAGCCGAGGTTGCAGGATTCATACGGCAGCAAGGGCTGCTCGCCGCAGGGGTTGGTGGATTCGATGGGTCCCAGATGCGGCGTGGGGTTGTCCGCGTTGATCTTGTCGATGAAAATCACGCCGGGCTCCCCGTTTTTCCAGGCCAATTCCACAATGCGCTTGAAAACGTCGGCGGCTTTCAGCTTCCCCGCGACCTCGCCGGTGTGCGGGTTCTTCAGGTCGTATTCCCCGTCCTTTTTAAGCGCTTCCATGAACGTGTCGGTGAGCGCCACGGATATGTTGAAATTGGATAGAACGCCGTCCTGTTCCTTAATAGAAATAAAATCCATGATTTCCGGATGCGTGCAACTGAGAATGCCCATGTTGGCGCCCCGGCGGGTCCCGCCCTGCTTGACCGTTTCCGTGGCCACGTCGAACACGCGCATGAACGACAGCGGGCCGGAACTGACGCCCTTGGTGGATTTCACCATATCGTTTCTGGGCCTGATGTGCGAAAAAGAAAACCCGGTGCCTCCGCCACTCTTGTGAATGAGCGCCGTGTTTTTCACGGACTCGAAAATTTCCTCCATCGAATCACCCACGGGCAGCACGAAACACGCGGAAAGCTGCCCAAGTTCCCTGCCTGCGTTCATGAGCGTGGGCGAATTAGGAAGAAAATCAAGGTCGGTCATGATGTTGTAAAACTTTTCCGTCCAGATATCCGGATTGGCCTCGGGAGCAAACGTCTTTTCGGCCTGCGCTATGGACTCCGCCACGCGGAAGAACATGTCCTCCGGCTGCTCGACAACCGTCCCGGAATCGTCCTTTTTAAGGTACCGCTTTTCCAGCACGATGCGCGCGTTGTCGGAAATCCTGGCTTTTTTCTTTGTCAAGCGTTCCTTAAGCAAATCACGAGGCCCTTCAGGCTGAGGGTCCGCCCCGGTCATGATGATTGCCGATTGTATCGTGGAACTCCGTGCGTTGATGGCGCTTTCCGTGGTCATGATGCTTTCCCCTCCACCGCAAACGAATTCGTTCGGCGGCATTCTATCTATTGTGTTCGGATATTATTAGGTTCTTATTAAATGTACGTTTATTTGGGGTAACTGTTTTAAAATAGGAGCGAAAATGACAAGAGTCAAGAGTAAAAAATACATCCGTACACAATATATGGTATACTCTTTGCTGTGTATCTATAGCTATTGTGTGATTCATTGTTAGTATCGTATCAAAAAGGCCGGTAAAAATCAAGAACTTATTAAAGTTATCCGCGTAAATTATTTTTAAAAAAAAGATACGGATCAAAGGAGCTGGGCATGGCGGATAAAATCGAAAAGGAACGTTTGAGTCAATTGCAGGAGCGGGTTCATAATTTACGGAGGTATCTTTGACGTTGACGCGAAAAAGGAAGCCCTGGGAACCTTGGAAGCGCTGACCGGCGAAAGCGATTTCTGGAACGACAACGAAAAAGCGCAGGAGACCCTAAAAAAAATAAAGCCCCTGAAGAGTGTAATAGACAACTGGGAAAAAGCCGTCCGGGAATGCTCCGACGCCGTCGAATTGTTCGAACTTGCCTCCGCTGAAGGCGACGAAGCCACGCTCAAGGAACTGAAACTGCAAAACGATGCGCTGGAAAAAGACGTTTCGCAGCTTGAATTCGTGCACAAGCTTTCGGGCGAGGACGACGCCTGCCCCGCGGTGCTTACCATTCATAGCGGCGCCGGAGGAACGGAGAGCTGCGACTGGTGCGACATGCTCTTCAGGATGTACTGCCGCTGGATGGAGCGAAAAGGGTATTCCTATACCGTGCTGGATAGCCAGCCGGGAGACGGCGCGGGTCTTAAAAGCGTATCCCTTGAAGTTCAGGGCGATTACGCTTACGGGCATCTGCGATCGGAATGCGGAGTCCACCGCCTCGTGAGGATCTCCCCGTTCGACGCCAATGCCCGGCGGCATACGTCGTTCGCTTCGGTGTCGGCCTATCCGATTTTCGACGATGTCGATGATTTTGAAATCGATGAGAACGACATCAGGATCGACACCTACCGCGCCAGCGGCGCGGGCGGACAGCACATCAACAAGACCGATTCGGCGGTGCGCATGACCCACATTCCCAGCAACATCGTCGTTGCCTGCCAAAACGAGCGCTCGCAAATGAAGAACCGCGCGGTCGCCATAAAAATCCTGAAATCGCGCGTCAAGCAGTACTACAAGGAGCTGGAAGACAAAAAACGCCTTGACAAGCTCGCGGTAAAAAAGAAAATAGAATGGGGCAGCCAGATCAGGTCCTATGTATTGCATCCGTACAATATGGTCAAGGACCACCGCACGGAGGCGGAGACCTCCAACGCCCTCGGCGTACTGGATGGGGACCTTGACATGTTCATCGAAAGTTATTTGTTGAATTTTCAGTAAGGAGCGGGTATGGGCGTTGACCGATCGGCGTTAGTTTCCTTTCTCGACGATCTCCTGAATATTTCCGGCGTTCCGGACAGCTCCTGCAATGGCCTTCAGGTGGAAGGCGAAGCGAACCTGCGAAAAATCGGCCTCGCCGTCGACGCCTGCCTCAGTGTTTACCAAAAGGCAAAAGCGCTTGATTGCCAGATGCTGCTTGTGCACCACGGGCTTATTTGGGGAGGACTTACCAGCATCAGGGCCAACCTGCGCGATCAAATCGGCTTTTTACTCGGCAACAACCTCAACCTCTATGCCGCGCATTTGCCGCTCGACTTGCACCCGGCGCTGGGCAACAATATCCTCCTCGCGAATACGCTGGAACTCATCGACATTCAATCGTTCGGCCGTTACAAGGGCGTGTCCATCGGGTTCATGGGACAAGCCCCCGTCGCCATAAGCGCTCAGGACATCGGGAGGCATTTACAAGCCGCCGGGCTTGGAGGGGATTTCTCGGTTTTGCCGTTTGGACCCGCTCAGAACCGACGCGTTGCGGTGGTATCGGGCGGAGGATCGGACGCCCTCCCCGAGGCAATTGACAAGAAGATAGATTGTTTCGTCACCGGCGAGCCGCTGCACTGGAACCACCACGCGGCGCTTGAAGGCCATATTAATGTGGTGTATTGCGGCCACTACCACACGGAAACCGGCGGAGTAAAAGCCCTGGGCGGGCATTTGGAAAAAGCCTTTGGCGTGGAAACGGTGTTTATCGACGAACCGACTTTGGTATAGGGGCGCGCGGGCGGCCGATCGACAGGAACGCGCAGTAGGGCGCCGGTTGACTTTCACGTAACGAAGCATAGACTTCGAAAGCGTTGACCCCGGATCGCGCCGTCACGTCGTAAGTATAATTGATTTGATACGTATGGCCCTTCGCGATAAACCGTTTAATAACCGCTATCGTACGGCGATAGTTCGTCTCGGTAGGGGAAATTCGTGGTACATGAACGATTACGTATCGGAAATGTTGAAAAGCTGCGACAGTTTCGTGGTAGCCAGCATTTCCTTTAAAATGGCGTCGGGGCGGTATAGCACCAACCGCTTGCCGGCGGCCTTGGCTTTCCTTTGGGAATTTATCAAAAACTTAAGCCCGTAGGAGTCGATCAACCGGACGTTTTCAAGATCGAATACGATCGTCAACAAAGCGTCGTCTGAAAAGTACCGGCCGCATTGCGCGGCGAGAGCGTCGCAATTGTTAATGTCTATTTTCTCGCCGAACGTATGAACGGCCGTGGTATCGTTGCTATGCACGGCAATCGCGGTTCGCATTAATAGACATCGACATAGACTTCACCCATCAATCCCGAAGGCCTGCCGTTCATCCGCAGAATGTTGTCGATGGTATTGACAACGCGCACCGAAAGCTCGTTGCGGCGGGTTTCGCACACGTCGGTGATGTCGACCTCCATGGGATGCCAGTTGAGTATCCCAAGCTCCTTTCCGTTCACCGTCACGCCGATACTGTCGGAAACCTGGGAAAACCTCAGTACCAAACGGTTGTATTCGCCGGGAAGTTCGAAAACCTGTTTGTAAACACCGGCGCCGCTGAGATACGGATAGCCGTATTTCGTCCAGGAATCATGGCCCGCCGCGAGGGGCGTGTTGGTCAATATCCATCCGGATGATCCTTTGACGATGGAGAACGTTCCGGCGATCACGGGAGGGTAGATGATGGTGAGCGGATCGAACACAAGCCCCAGGGTGCGAAGGGAAATACGGTTAATGCCTTTGCGAATGTGGGCATTGATATCGTAGACATACGTATTGGCCCCGAAGAGATCGCGCACGACCGGGGTGGATTGCAGGGGATCCGGCGCCGCGGAAACGTCGCCGGACGCCGCGCCGGAGGCGGCGGATGCGCCATCCAAGGGTAAGATTTCAACGGCCCTGGTGCCGTTAATTGCCACTTCGAGGGGTTTATCGGCCGCCGAGCATCGGTGACGGTTTGCGCCGCCGACCGATCCGCCGAGCGCCAAAACGCAGTTTTCGGGAATATCCTTGACTTCAAAATAGGTTTCGTAAAAAAGCGAATAACTGCCGAATTCCCGGCTCAATCCAATGCGCGTGTTCCAGTTGGCGAGCGGAAGCATGTTCAATGACAAAGGTGAAAATTGCCACTGATCCTTCAGGACGATGCAATAGCTCCTTTGGAGGGTCCCGATCGCGTTGATGAGAGGTTTTTTTCCCTTGAGAAGCGGTGAAGCCGGAAGCTTTTGGGAACTTGAGACGATGAAATAGGTTTGTTGCGGTAAAAAGGTCAGGTTTACGCGGCTTGCGGCGTCCTTTTTATCGACCTCTTCGATTTCGAATAGTTCTCCTTTTGCGCAATCAACCACATAAAGATTTTTTTGTTCGGGAATTTCCACCGAGGCGAAGTACTCCTGCGATTGCGAGGCGTTGTGCAGGTACGCCATTTCCGCTCCCTCGACGGCGCTATGGGCGGAGAAAATATCGGGACATTTTCTTCCGAGAATGGAGACCGCTATTTTTGAGGAGAGCGCGGCGGAAAAGGTCTCGAAATCCTTGAGCGCGACGACCCGAACGTTGTTCTTTTTCGACTGCAGCAGTTTTTTCAAGCGCGACGCGAAAGTAACGGTGCTTCCGTCCTCAAGGGTTCCCTGAGGAGCGTCTTCGGCGAAAATGACCATTCCGTTTTTTTGCGCGACTTTTTCCAAAAAGGCGAGAACGCCGGTGGGAATAAGCCGGGCGTAGGGAACGATGACGGCCCGGTAATTTCCCTTTCTGATTTTATTGGCCGGGGCGAATTCTCCATTTGTAAACACTGAACAGGAAAGGAGCAAATCAGGGTCGACAATATCGAAATCCACGTTGAGACGTTCCAATTCACGAATCGATCCATGGACGACGGCCACGGCCTTTTGGGCCTGTTCCGGCGCCAAGAGCGAATAGTCCGCCATTATCGAGGACAGGGGATTGAGCATGGCCGCGGCCCGAATAAAATGGTGCCGCCGCGAAATTTCCGTTGCCCTGGTCGCGTACTCACACAAGGATTTCATGAAATCCCAGTTCGGCGAATACCATGAGGGATTATGGGGCGTTTTAACGAAACCGCGGCGGTCGATGTTGAAGAAACAGCCGTCCAGGCAGATGGTGGATTGACCGGCAAGAAGAATGCTCCTGTCGATTTCAGCCTTGAGTTGTTGAAGAGTCGCGGCGGCGCCGACGCGATTGCGTCCGATAATCGTGATGGTTTCACGGCGAAACTGCAGGGTGTTGCCGTCCGAAACCGTGCGCAATAATGGATAATTTTCATCGCTGCCTTCTTGGTTCTGGATTCCAACGAAACCAAAGGTCCCATGGTCGGGAACGCTACCGCATATTTTCAGGCCAGAACCGTTTTTTTGCAAACTTCGTTCGGGACATAAAACCCATTGGGTTATACGGTTTTTCAAACACCATTTTTCAAGTACCGAAGTAAACTGTTCATGCAGTAATTGATTAATAAATGAATAGATGGCGGGCCGATTTTTCAGTTGATCGGTTTCAATGGGAAAAAACAGCGCCGGAAGTTGATCCACGAGCCTTTTTTTATACTTGGCTTGGTATTTCGTGGCAATATCGTCGTCCCATGGAATGGTATCTTCTTCCGGAATAACATACGCCGGCATTTCGTGGACGAAACCCTTAAAAGTCGTATGGAAATATTTGGAAAACCGCGTTTTCAAAATTTCTCCTACATTATTGATATACCACTGCGCTACGGCGGGATTAAACGCATTAGGAATAAAACCCGACACGGGGTCTACAACGTCTTTTTTCCGGAAAATCATGAGCTGCCAGTCTCCGGGAATCGATTTAATTGAAAGAAGGTTTTTATCCTGAGAAACGGACAATTTTTTTGTTTGTGAACAAATGACTTTTCCGTTGACCAGTTTGACGATTAAAATTATTGCATTTTCAGGATCAAGGATTTGTCTTTCAATGGTTTTTTTATTACTGATTATTTCGGTATGTTCCAAATAGAGGCAATGGCCGCGCATTTTTTTGTCATGATTGGTAACGGATTCGAAAATACCGCTCCACGGCAAGGAAAAATCCTCTGAAAGTCTAATGCCTATATTTCCTTTCTGGGCAATTTCCAATGCCGTTTGAAAAAGATTTAAAAATTCCTCCGACATATAAGGGGGCGTCATGTCGCGACTGGGTTTGATACAAATGCCGCCGAATCCTTTTTCAATAAAAAGGTTAAGCTGATGAACCAGTTTTTCCATTGAAATACATGAATTCCAAATCCATAGTGCCCATGGTCTTGATTCCAAAGATGGTTTTGCTAAAGTATTTTTAATATTTTCCAAAAAGGCTCTCCTTTAAATGGTAATAATAAACAGGAACTCGGTTACCCGCAAAGAGGAAAAAATAAATCCGTTTTAAAAAAAATCCTTTTTTCCGGCATATGCGGGTCAGTAAATGTACAATATATATTGCAGTATTTCACTAAGTCAAGAAATTTATCATTGACCGAACATGGTGATTTTGTTCTATTTTATTAATTGATATACAGTTACTAATAAAATAAAAAAAATAGTTCTTTTATTTTAATCGGTTAAATACTGCATTTGTTTTAGAAAAAAAGGCATGGAATGCACTTCCATGCCTTAAAAATATTGATAAATATACTATTTTTTGAGAATCCCGATTAAATACCAGCCTCTTTTTTAATCTGTGAAACTTTATCGAGTTTTTCCCAAGTAAAGTTCGGCAAATTGCGGCCAAAATGACCGTTGCGAGCGGTTTCCCTGTAAATCGGCCGTTTAAGCTTAAGATTTTCAATAATCGCGGCGGGCCGAAGGTCAAACACCTTACCGACGATAACCGCAATTTTTTCGTCGGACATAATGCCCGTTCCGTAGGTATCAACATGAATCGAAAGCGGTTGGGCAATGCCGATGGCATACGAAACTTGGATTTTGCACTTTTTTGCAAGCTTTGCGGCAACAATGTTTTTTGCGATCCAGCGGGCCGCGTATGCGGCGCTTCTGTCGACTTTTGACGGGTCTTTTCCGGAAAAAGCTCCGCCGCCATGACCGCCGTGGCCGCCGTAGGTATCAACGATGATTTTCCGGCCGGTAACGCCGGTATCGCCATGGGGGCCCCCAACAACGAAGCGCCCGGTTGGATTAACATGGTAGACGGTGTTTTTATCGAGCAATTTGGCCGGAATCACTTTTTTAATGACTTTTTCAATGATGTCTTTTTTAAGAGTTTCGTATTTGACATCAGGAGAATGCTGCGTGGACAGGACGACCGTATGCACGCGTTTCGGCTTGTCGTTTTCATATTCGATGGTCACCTGCGATTTGCTGTCGGGCCGAAGGTATTTCAGCAGTTTCTTTTCACGCGCTTCCGTCACATATTCAACCAGCCGGTGGGCGAGATGAATGGAGAGCGGCATGTAGGTTGACGTTTCGTCGCACGCGTAGCCGAACATCATTCCCTGGTCGCCGGCGCCTTGCTCCTTATGGAGGCCCTGGCCCTCGGTCACGCCCTGGGAAATATCGGGGGATTGTTGGTGCACTGAAACGAGGATGCCGCAGCTTGTCGCGTCAAAGCCGAGCTCGGGATCGTTATAGCCGATTTCCGCAACGGTCTTGCGAACCACGTCTTGAATGTCCACGACGGCCTTGCTGGTTATTTCGCCCGCCACCACGACCAGTCCGGTGGTTACCATTGTCTCGCAAGCAACGCGTGAATGCTTGTCTTGAGCAAGCATTGCGTCGAGAATGGCGTCGGAAATCTGGTCGCAGACCTTATCGGGGTGCCCCTGCGAAACGCTTTCCGACGTGAAGAGATAGTTCATTGATTCCGCCTTTCTGAATAACATTATTTATCGATTGAATTTCCTATGTTAACTACCTTGTTAAGCAATCATTCCCCTCTTCCATGAGAGAAGATATTAAAAAAATGAAGAAGCTAAAATAGTTTATCCCGGAGATTTTTAACAAGGGATTTGGAAATGACGAAAATCCGCTTCATTACTTTTTATTTTTTATATACTCTTCCATCAGTTCCATAACGGGCTTTCCCGTTGTGGTCGAGAGCTCCGCCATTGACTCATATTCCGGTTTTGAAAAGGAAACGCCCTTATAGGAACAATATTTTTCCTGAATTGACGACTCACCAAACTTAACGGATGAAGCGGTTCTTTGAGCCACTACCCGTTCCATGCGCTGCATACGTATTCCCAGCGTACGCGAGTGCAGCATGATGAGGTCGATAAGGCTTTGTCTGGTTTCATCCGTGCACAGAACCGAGAGACTATAACCGGGCCGTCCCTTTTTCATGAAAACCGGACACCAGGTTACATCCAGGGCGCTTGCGGCGAGTAAACGCTCGGCAACGTCGCCCATGATCTCGCCTGAAATATGGTCCATGTCGGATTCAAGGCGCCAAACGTAGTCCGTCGCGGCCGGATCGGCTTCGGCGTTGTCCATTAAAAAGACGCGGAGCATGTTTGGAAAAGCGTCGAACTGTTTGTCGCCGCAGCCATATCCCGTGGCGCTGATGCGGCCGCCGGGGGCGAAGCCGACCTGCTCGCCAAGGGCGATAAGCGCGGCGCAGCCCGTGGGCGTGAGGAGTTCCGATTCGATATCGAGTATGGTAAGAACGTAGCCTTCACACAGTTTCGCAACCGCGGGCACCGGCACCGGCATGATCCCGTGGCGCGTGACCACCGTCCCGCGGCCGTCGACAAGCGTTGAAAAAAATATTCGCTCCACGCCTAAATACTCGACGCATAGGCTTATACCGGCGATATCGACGATGGTATCGATGGCCCCGATTTCGTGGAAGTGAACCTCATCGATGGGTACTCCATGAACCGCGGCCTCGGCTTGGGCGATGCGCATGAGGATTTTTTCACACCGCGCGAACACCTGATCGGAATATGAAGCTTTTTTAATGACATCGAGAATTTGTCGCGGATTTCGAAAAGACTCATTATCAGGGGAATAGGCTTCATGATGCGCGTGAGCATGGGGATGGTCATGATGGTGAGCATGGCTTTTATCGCGCGAATGCGAAGTTTCATGGGAATGACCTTCATGGTGCGTATGACCATGTTCGTGATCGTGAGCATGGCCACGCTCATGTTTCCCTTCCCAGGACAGCAGCAAATGCGAGCACTGAATACCGCTACGGAGCTGCTTATCGACAGCTATGGAAAATCCAGGAATTGAGAGCTTTGATAATTCTTTTTGTAGATATTCACCGGGGACTCCCGCATCAATCAGGGAAGACAGGATCATGTCACCGCTTGCGCCGCATTGTACATCGAAATAAAGAGTTTTCATGGTGAGTGGTGCCTTTTTTTATGTAACCGTGCCGATCACTCGAACGACTTTTTAAATTCCTCGAAGGCTTGTTTCAGATTGATAAGGTCATCAGTAACCATGGTGATGCGCTCTTCCAGCGCGACAATCCGCTCACCCGGCGATTGCTCTGATGGCGCACTTTCCACATGCAACGCGACGTCGGGCGTTGACGGCGGCTCGCCTGAAAACAGATGCGCATACCGGTGTTCTTTTTTTCCCGGTTGGACGGAAAGTTTCGCCACAAACGGCCCGTTTTCCTTTTCAGTCAACCCTTGGAGCGTTTCCTCGACCTCGGCCAAATCCTTAAAAGCGTACATCCGTCCCGAGCAAACGCGGATCTCCCCCGGTGTGCAGGGGCCCCTTAGCATCAGTATGCAGAGAACCGATGATTCTTGCTGCGTAAAGGCGAATTTGGCGGGAAGATTGTGCTCGTATTTCGGCACTCTGCTGCCGCTCAGGTTCATTTCCCAGGCAAGCCTTTTTCCCCGAAGAAGATCCATGGCCGTCCTGACGTCATTTTCCGAAAGCGTCATGACCGGGTCGCGATTGGATTTCTGATTGCACGCGGCAATGAGGGAATTGATGGTCAGCGGGTAATACTCGGGGGTCGTCAGCTCCTTTTCGAGCAATGATCCCAGTACCCGGACTTCGTGGGAAGAAAGCAATAATTCCATTGTTCTAATATTCCTTTTCGCTTAAAGCTCTTCCCGCCTAAACTTCCAAATAAAAATACTTCCTAGTGCCGCAATCCACAGCGTAACATTGACTAAAGGATGAACCGGCCCCATGACATGAACACTGCCGTTATCGATAAGCGAAACCGCATAGTATTGTAAAGAAGCGATTTTGGGCCAGGCGATCCTCCACACGGGTGGAGCCGCCATTGAGTGCATCGCCGCTTTGAGAAGATCGCTATTTGCCGCTTGAAAAATGGAATCCGAAATAGCACCGATAGCCACGATTCCGATACTTACGAGCGCCGCCGCGAACTCCGGCAGAACAAGCGACAGAAGGCTTACCGCCACGACCATAAAAAGTACATTCAGCGAGCAGATAAGCGAAGCAAGGGCATAGCCGGGGATGAGTCCGCCGGAATTGGAATACGCAATGATAAGTATCGTTAGATGCAAAACGAACATGAACAGGAAGGATACGGCCCACAGTCCTGTTATTTTTGCAAGCAGGTACTGCGTTCGGGTAACCGGGCCCGATAATATATACAAAAGGGAACCATCGTCCTTGTCGCGTCTGAACGCGCCAAGAGACAGAAGCATGGCCACCAGGAGCGCTCCCGAGGAAATAACGTGGAAAGCAACCATCGAGGCGTTCCAGGCAACGGTTACTGAACTAATGTGTTGACCATTGATCGTATAATCCTGTTTATAGCATCCTCGAAGAAGCAGGACAAAGAGTATACTTACGGCAAGTAGGATAAGAAAACTTTTTTGATGTATCAGGTCGATGACCGTGAATTTTAGGAGTTTCCAAAAATTACGCATGCGATTCCTTTACAAGACGTACGAATACGTCCTCAAGGGTTTCGCTCCCGGCGGTAATGGTCTCCAAGCGGTCCTTGACAAGGATTTTTCCCTTGTGCATGATAGCGGCGCTGTCGCAGGTCTTTTCCACTTCCGATAGTAAGTGGGAGTTGAGGATAAGGGTAACGCCCTTTCCGCGCAGGTTGTCGAGGATTTGACGAACTTCCCGGATGCCGATAGGGTCCAACCCCGAGACGGGTTCGTCCAAAATGAGAAGCTTGGGGTTTCCGATGAGCGCGCCTGCCAAAGCAATGCGCTGCGCCATTCCTTTTGAATATGTCCGCGCCTGCATGGTTTCTTTACCGGTCATACCCACAGTGGCGATGATAATTTCAATTGCCCCATCGGCCTCGCCCTTCATCATGCCGCGAAGTTCAGCGATACGGCGTAAATATGCTAACCCCGTAAGGTGAGGAGGAATCCGGTGATTTTCCGAGCAAAATCCCACGCCTTTTCGCGCTAATGGATTTGCGCTTGCTACTCCATCGATGGTTATCGCGCCGCTATCGGGCCGAACAAAATCCAGAAGCATTTTTACCGTCGTGGTTTTTCCTGCGCCATTGGGGCCTAAAAGGGCGAAGAATTCACCCTTTTCTATGGTAAAGGAAACATCGTCAACGGCTATGAGAGAGCCATATCGTTTTGTGACCGAAGTAAGGGTAATCATGGGGTACAATTAAAATAAGTTTGAAGGAAATGCATTAAAAAGAGCAAAGACCCCTACGAAAAAAATTCCCGTATCTTGTCGAAACCGCTTTTGTTCTTCTTTTCGTGTTCGGAGAGTTTTTCGAACAACTCGCGCTCCTCGCGGGAAATCCGCTCGGGCGTATGAACATGCACTTTGACAAGCTGATCGCCGTGCTGGGAACTGTGCAGCACCGGCAGGCCTTTGCCGCGAAGCCTGAAAATGTTCTCGGATTGCGTGCCCGACGGGATTTTTAGGCTTACTTTTCCGTCAAGTGTCGGCACCGTCCTCGATGCGCCCAGGGCGGCCTCGGAAAACGTAACGTTCATTTCGCACACGACGTCGATGCCGTGTCGCTCGAAGATTTCGTCCTTTTCCTCCTGTATGAGCACGATGAGGTCGCCCGAGGGCCCGCCGCTCACTCCAGCGTCGCCCTTGCCGGGAACCGAGAGATAGTTGCCCTCCGCCACGCCCGCGGGAATGTCCACCAAAACCGTGGTTTCCGAAGGCTGACGACCGGTCCCGTCGCAGCCCCGACAGGGGTCCGCTACCGTGGAACCTTCACCGTTACAAGCCGGACAGACCGACTCCTGGACCAATTGCCCGAAAAAGGAATTGGAAACGTGGCGCACGCGGCCGGCCCCCTCGCAATGGGAACAGGTATTCTTTTTTCCCGAACGCGATCCGCTGCCTTTACATTCAGTACACGCGTCCTTGCGCTTGACCTTGAGGGTTTTCGTAACGCCGGAATGAATTTCGGAGAGTTTGAGTTTTATGTGCACCTGAAGGTCGTTGCCGCGAGACCCTCCCCCTCCGCCGCGCCTGCTTCGACCACTACGCCTGCCGCCGCCCATACCGAAGAGGTCGGAAAAAAAAGAATCGCCGCCGAAATCGTTCATAAATGCGCGCAAGGCGTCGGAAATGTCGAAGCCCGCTCCTCCAAACCCGCCGCCGAATCCGCCGCCGCCGGCGCCCGGACCTTCAAATGCCGCATGGCCGAACTGGTCGTACTTGGAACGCTTCTTGGAATCCTTAAGTACTTCGTAGGCTTCGGTGGCTTCCCTGAACTTTTCCTCGGCTTCCTTGCTTCCCGGATTTTTATCCGGATGAAACTGCATCGCCAGTTTACGATAGGCTTTTTTCAATTCATCGTCCGAGGCGCTTTTCCCCACGCTCAGCACTTCATAATAATCCCGTTTGGCCATTATATTCTCTTTTTTATTCTATAATAGAGACGCACGATCGTGCGTCTCTACGAAAATGATGACGGATTCTTACTTGTCGTCAACAACCTCGAAGTCCGCGTCCACCGGACCGTCGTTTTTCCCTTTGTCGTTATTACCCGGCCCTGGTCCCGGCCCCGCTTGCTGCCCGCCCTGCCCTCCGCTTGGACCGGCCCCCGGCCCGGCTTGACCGGCGCCCGGTCCGGCGCCCTGGGCTTGCGCGTTTTTGTAAATCTCCTCCGCCATTTTGTGGGACGCCTTCATCAGCGTATCCATGGCGGTCTTGATCGCCGCGCCATCCTCTTTTTTCAACTGTTCGCGAAGATCATTAATGGCCGCTTGGATCTTGCTTTTTTCATCCTGGGAGATCTTGTCGCCGATTTCACCGAGGGTTTTTTCCGTTTGGTAGATGAGCTGATCAGCCTGATTCTTCAAATCGATTTTTTCCCGTTCAGCCTTGTCCTTGGCGGCGTTGGCTTCGGCGTCCTTGACCATTTTCTGGATTTCCGTTTCCGTAAGACCACTTGAAGACTCGATGCGCACCTGCTGTTCCTTGCCCGTGCCCAGGTCCTTGGCCGTGACTTTTATAATACCGTTGGCATCGATGTCGAACGTCACTTCGATCTGCGGAATGCCGCGCGGCGCGGATGGAATGCCGACCAGGTCGAATTTGCCCAACAGGCGGTTGTGCGAGGCCATTTCGCGCTCGCCCTGGTATACCATGATGGACACCGCCGTTTGACTATCCGACGCGGTTGAAAAAATCTGGCTTTTCTTGGTGGGAATCGTGGTATTGCGTTCGATAAGTTTGGTCATGACGCCGCCAAGCGTTTCGATGCCCAGCGACAACGGCGTAACGTCCAACAGGAGTATGTCCTTGACCGTTTCGTCGCCGCTGAGAATGGCCCCTTGGATCGCGGCGCCCACGGCCACGACTTCGTCGGGGTTGACGCTTTTGTTGGGAACTTTTCCGAACAACTCCTCAACTTTCTTCTGCACCGCGGGAACCCGCGTCATGCCGCCGACGAGTATCACTTCGTCAATATCAGCGAGGGTAACCTTCGCGTCTGCGATCGCCTTCAGGCACGGCTGCGCCGTGCGCTCCACCAGCTCCGCGGTCAATGAATCGAACTTTGCGCGCGACAGCGTCATGTCGAGATGTTTGGGCCCGCTTGCATCGGCGGTAATGAAGGGAAGGTTGATGTTGGCCTGCATGGCCGACGACAATTCGCGTTTGGCCTTTTCCGCGGCCTCCTTGAGACGCTGCAGCGCCATGCGGTCCTTGCGCAAATCGATATGGTTGCTTTTTTGGAATTCGTCGGCGATATGGTCGATGAGCACCTGGTCGAAATCGTCGCCGCCCAGGTGCGTGTCGCCGTTGGTCGACCGCACTTCGAAGACGCCGTCGCCGATATCCAGAATGGAAACGTCGAAGGTTCCTCCGCCCAGGTCATACACCGCGATGGTCTCGTTTTTCTTTTTATCCAGTCCGTAGGCGAGCGACGCGGCGGTGGGCTCGTTGATGATGCGTTTGACGTCAAGTCCGGCGATGCGGCCCGCATCCTTGGTGGCCTGGCGTTGGGCGTCGTTAAAATACGCCGGAACGGTGATGACGGCTTCCTTGATTTCGCCGCCCACGTAATCCTCCGCCGCCTTTTTCAGGTATTGCAGGATCATTGCCGACACTTCCGGCGGCGTGTATTCCTTTCCTCCGGCCTCCACTTTGACCAGTTCCGAGGCGCCTCCCGTTACCTTATAGGGAACGCGACGCTCTTCCTGTTCGACCTCGTTGTGTCGGCGGCCCATGAAGCGTTTGATGGAGAAAATGGTGTTTTCGGGATTGGTGATGGCCTGGCGGCGCGCGATCGAGCCGACGAGGATTTCATTGTTTTTTGTAAATGCAACCATCGACGGCGTGGTACGCTCGCCTTCGGGGTTGGGGATGACGACCGGCTTTCCGGCTTCCATGATCGAAACGCATGAATACGTCGTTCCCAGGTCGATTCCAATGATCTTTCCCATAGATGTCTCCTTTTTTTATTTCATTTGATTTCTATAACGGTTTCGTTGTCGGATTCTTTCGGGGCGGGCTTTCCGCTGGAAACGATCACCTTTGCGTGTTTGATGATGTTTCCCTTGAGCTTATAGCCCCGTTCATGGACTTCAACGATATGGTCTTCGGCGATGCTCTCATGCGGCGCGCGCATGAGCGCGTCATGCACGCCGGGATCGAATTTCTGGCCCGCTTCCGCGTACACTTCCAAACCATGTTTGCGCAAAATATCGTTGAGCTTGGTAAAAATGAGCCTCATACCTTCCAGTAATTTTTCCCCTTCGGCGTTGGATTTGAACGCGCGTTCGAAATTTTCCCGCACTTCAGTGATGTCCTTTATCAACCGCTCGTTGGCGGCCTCGATGAGCCGCTCAAATTCCTTGGCGCTTCTGCGCTTGAAATTGTCGAACTCCGCCATGAGCCGCAGATATTTATCATTGGCGGCTTCGAGCTGGGAGGCGAGTTCATCGATTTTTTTCTTGTCCGGGGAAGGCTCTTTTTTCTCTTTTTCCACTTTCTCTTTTACCGGACTATCCGCCCGCGGTTCGTCATCGCACGGATCGCCTTTGGCGGCCGCGTTGACTTCAAAGAGCGCGTCCTGGGCTTCGCCGGGCTCGTTCGCCGGTTCGGCTGAAACGGCAGTTTTCAAGGTATCCGCGTTAAAACGCTCGGTCTCATCTTCACTGTTTTTTCCCTTTGACGCTTCCGAAACTTCAAAGAGCTCATCGGACTCCTCGCGGGAGGGTTCCTTTGTTGCATCCGTCATGATGATTTCCTCTGTTGGTTCACTATCTTCATTAAACGATTTATTTTTCCTGGTCATTGGTGGCTCCTTTAAAATAGAACTTATTCCGAATATAATTCTCCTAAGAGCTTTGCCGTATAATCCACCGCCGAAACTAAAAACGGGTAGGGCATGCGTTTCGGGCCGATGACCCCCAAACTGCCTTCCATGTGGCCCACATGATATTTCGTTTTAACGATACTGAAGGATTTGAGCTGACCGTCCCGGTTTTCGCCGCCGATCATGACGATCACGCCCGGCTTGCCGGACTGTTCGGTTTCAAACATGTGCATGAGAAGTTTTTTTTCCTCCAACATTTCAATGACCGCTCCCACACGGTCCTTGGAGAAAAACTCCGGCTGCGTCATGATGTTGGTTTCGCCTTCCGCGTAAACGGACTCCCGTTCCTCCGCCTCGATGATTTTTTTTATGGAAGGCACGAAAAGCCTGATGATTCCCAGTTCGAAGGACTCGACGTCGGAGAAGAGCTCCCGGTCGTTTTTGCACATGTCAAAAAGCGTCATGCCGTAAAAACGTTCGTTGATCACCTGGCAGGCGCTTGCGAGACGCTCGGCGCCGATTTCGGTGGTTACTTCGCAGATCATGGTTTTTACGAACCCGGCGTCAATAGTAAGATGCAGCAGCACGCGGTGCGGGTCGATGGGGAAAATATACAGATGCCTGAATACTCCCTTGGAAATTTTCGGCGCTAAAATAACGCCAAGCTGGTGCGTTACCCGCGATAGAGCCTTTGACGTGGCTTCCATTAAAAGCCGGAGGTCCGACGGCTCGACGCCGGATACGGATTTTTTAATTGAATTTTTTACCTCATCCGACAGATCGATGAGGTGCATGAGCCGGTCCACGTAATACCGGTATCCCTTATCCGTAGGCACCCTGCCCGCGGAAGTATGCGGCTGAATGATGAACCCGCGCTCCTCGAGGTCGCTCATGATGTTTCGTATGGAAGCGGGCGAAAGGTCGAACTCCGCCTGTTTGGAAAGAAACCGCGAGCCCGTGGGCGTGGCGCTGAGGATATAATTCCTCACCACCGCCTCCAACACATGATGTTCACGATCCGTCAGTAAATCGCCCGTCATATTCCTTTTCCTAATACATAAAAAGCCATGGAGGAAAGCTCCTCCATGGCACATTGACATTAACCAATCATGGACCTGTAGTGGACGAAGCTGTTAATACATGTCTCCCATACCGCCGCCCATACCGCCCATACCGCCGCCCATGCCGGGATGACCCGCGGATTCTTTTTCCTCTTTGGGTTTCTCGCAAATGATGCATTCGGTGGTAAGGACCAGCCCCGCTATACTTGAGGCGTTTTCCAGAGCAGTACGCGTTACCTTGGTCGGATCGATGACGCCCGCCGCAAGGAGGTCTTCGTACTTGCATGAGTATGCGTTGAAGCCGTATCCGCCTTTATTTTTCTTAACTTCATTACATACGACCGAAGGCTCGACGCCCGCATTCTGTACGATCCAACGAAGCGGCTCTTCAACCGACCTGCGGATGATGTCGACGCCGATTTTTTCGTCGCCGTCTACTTTAAGATTGTCAAGCGCCGCCGCCGCGCGGATAAGCGCGACCCCGCCGCCGGCAACAATACCTTCTTCCACCGCGGCGCGCGTGGCGTGAAGCGCGTCTTCAACGCGCGCTTTCTTTTCCTTCATTTCGGTTTCGGTCGCGGCGCCGATATTGAGAACCGCAACGCCGCCCGCGAGCTTGGCCAGGCGTTCCTGGAGTTTTTCGCGGTCGTAGTCGGAAGTGGTCTCTTCGATTTGCTTGCGGATTTGGTTCACGCGACCCTTGATGTCGTCCTTCTTTCCCGCGCCTTCAATAATGGTCGTGTTTTCCTTATCAATGGTCACGCGCTTTGCTTTTCCCAGCGAATCGACGGTGGTGTTTTCGAGTTTAAAACCGGCTTCTTCGGAAATCAGGATGCCGCCCGTGAGCACGGCAATGTCTTCCAGCATGGACTTTCTGCGATCGCCGAAGCCCGGGGCCTTGACCGCGGCAACCTTGAGCGTGCCGCGAAGTTTATTGACCACCAAGGTAGCGAGAGCCTCGCCTTCAACCTCTTCGGAAATGATGAGAAGACTCTTGCCCATCTGCGCGGTCTTTTCCAACAGCGGCAGAAGATCCTTCATGGCGCTGATTTTTTTGTCGTAAATGAGGATGAGCGGCTCGTCCATGATGCATTCCATGGTCTCGGAGTTTGTCACGAAATAGGGCGAGATATACCCGCGGTCGAACTGCATTCCTTCCACCACTTCCAGCGTGGTGTCGATGCTCTTGGCCTCTTCAACGGTGATGACGCCGTCTTTGCCTACTTTTTCCATGGCGTCGGCGATAAGATCGCCGATTTCGTGGTCGTTATTGGCGGAAATGGCCGCGACCTGTGAAATTTCCTTTTTGCCGGAAATAGGTTTTGACTGTTTCTTGAGGTCCTCGACGATCGCTTTCACTGATTTGTCAATACCGCGCTTCACCGACATGGGGTTGGCGCCGGCGGTAACCGTCTTGATGCCCTGGCGGGCGATGATCTGCGCAAGCACCGTCGCGGTGGTCGTTCCGTCACCGGCAACGTCGGAGGTCTTGGATGCCACTTCCTTGACAAGCTGCGCACCCATGTTTTCGAACTTGTCTTCAAGCTCGATTTCCTTCGCCACCGTGACGCCGTCCTTGGTGACCAGGGGCGAGCCGAAGCTCTTGTCCAAAACCACGTTGCGTCCGCGCGGACCCAGGGTCGTGCGTACGGCGTTGGCGAGAACGTCTATTCCTCTAAGCAACTTTTCCCGCGCAGTAATATCAAATGCCAATTGTTTTGCCGCCATAATGGTAACTCCTTCTTTTTATTGTATCGTTAAATTTGATTTTCCATAGTTAAAATCATGATAATCACGATTAAATAACGGCGAGAATGTCGCTTTCGCGCATGATCATGTATTCAATACCGTCAACGGTGACTTCGGAGCCGGAATATTTTCCATAGAGGACCTTGTCGCCCTTTTTGACTTCCATGGCAATTTTCTGGCCGGCATCGGAAATTTTACCCGGTCCTACGGCTATGACTTCGCCTTTTTGCGGTTTTTCTTTTGCATTGTCCGGGATGATGATTCCGCCGGCGGTTTTTTGTTCAGCTTCCAAAGGCTTAACAACAACACGATCCGCTAATGGTTTTACGTTCATACTAACCCTCCTTAAGGTAAATGTTGTAAAATTGAACGCTTATTATAATAGGTATGCTTTTTAAGTATTAGCACTCATTCGTTGTGAGTGCTAATAAATTTAATTGAACTTGGAAAAAAAGTCAAGGGGAAATTTAAGAAAAATTAAATCAGGATAAAATCGCGGATTTTATTGTTTTTTAAATATTTTGTTCGCTCGAAGAACCGATTGACCTTTCTTTTCTTGCCACGCCTGTAATCCGCTTTATAAATTCGCCTTTTTTATCCGTATATCCGTCTCGATCATTTTTATATTCTTCAGCCAATATTACTTTCAAATCCGCATACTCCCGCGCCACTGCAGGATTTCGAATCAGATAATCGCGAAAATAGAGCTCATCCCAAGCTCCTTGATATCTAACATGCACATGATACGCCTGGCCTTGAAATCCATGAATCGTGTATCCTTTGACCAGCATCATGTGCGGCGGCGGATTTTCAGGTTTTGGAATATAATGATACTCTATATTTTTCAAAGCGGCGATAACGGCGTCAGTGTCGGCGTCATCGGCTATTTCCAATAATATATCTATGGTCGGTTTAGCCTTCAAATGGGCAACCGCGGTGCTGCCGATATGCTCGATCCTTTTTATAGCATTCAACCCCAGCGCATTTTCTATTTCAAGCTTTTCGGCCTTAAACACGTCGGTCCAATACGGCATTGGTTCCGATATAATAATCGGAAAAAGCCGTCCCAGTTCTTCTTTTGACATTGTATCCAGTTGCATCATTGCCTACCCGCTCATTGAGCGAAGCCGAAATGAGCAATCACAAGGATAAGTTCCCTTCGACTAAAAAATAAATTTGGTTCTTCAACAACGTCAGGGGAATCTTCAATTCCTGTTATTCACCTTGGATAATTATCGTGTTTTTTTCTACCGCCTTCTAAGAAAGTAACCTATACTTACAATAGAACAGGCATTCAACCGGCAGTGGTAAAAAGGACTATCGTATGCTCGAAACATTGGACCTTTCAAAGAAAATGACCAAAAGCGACTATCAGGCGCGCATGGCCGATTTGAAGACACGCCTCGGCCGCCTTCAACGGCAAGCCCGTGAAGCGGGGCTTCCCCTTATTATCGTTTTCGAGGGATGGAATGGGGCGGGTAAGGGAACGCTCATCAACAATCTGATCCTGTCGATGGACCCGCGCGGTTTCAATGTGTTTTCCATCAAGCCCCCTATTGAAGAAGAATTCATGAGGCCGTTTCTCTGGCGCTTTTGGACCAAACTGCCCGACAACGGACGTACGGCCATTTTCAACAGAAGCTGGTACGGTTGGCTGCTGAAAGACTTTGTTGACAAAATAGTCAAGAAAAAAGACCTCGTCCGGAAATTCGAAAACATTACGGACATGGAGCGTCAGCTCGTTGACGGAGGCGCGGTCATGATCAAGTTTTTTTTGCATATAAGTAAAAAGGAACAAAAAAAACGCTTTAAAAAACTTACGGCGCATCCCAGCACTTCGTGGAGAATCACCAAGGAAGACTGGAGAGAACATAACCACTATGAGGAGTATTGCCGGGGAATCGAGACGATGCTTGAAGCCACTTCCACCGGCCCCGCGCCCTGGACAGCGGTTGCCGCGCATGATTTGCGCCAAGCAACGTTTACGGTATTCGATACGGTCGTTACCTCGGTGCACGGCGCCCTTGTCAAAGTTTCAGGCGTAAAAGCCGCGAATAAAAAAGCCCCGACGCGTGCCTTTCCCGGTAAATCAATAAAAAGTTCCCTGGACGCCGTTGACCTGTCGCTGAGCCTTACCCAACAAGAGTATGAAATTGAATTAAAAAAACATCAGAAAAAAATATGGGAACTTGAACACGAAATATATGTAAAAAGAATCCCGGTAAGCGTCGTATTCGAAGGATGGGATGCCGCGGGAAAGGGCGGCGCCATAAAACGGCTCGTTGAAGGCCTTGATCCCCGCGGCTATGAGGTTGTGCCGTTCGCGGCGCCCAATGACATTGAAAAACGACACCATTATCTCTGGCGTTTTTGGAACAAACTTCCCAAGGCGGGTCATATCACGATCTTTGACCGGTCATGGTACGGCAGAGTACTCGTGGAGAGGGTGGAAGGGTTTTGCGGCGCGGATGAATGGAAACGGGCATACGATGAAATCAATGAAACCGAGGCGCAGTGGACGTCCTTCGGTATGGCGCTCGTCAAATTCTGGCTTCACATCGATTCCAAAGAGCAGCTCAGGCGTTTTAACGAACGGCAAGGCAACCCCGACAAACAATGGAAAATCACCGATGAGGATTGGAGAAACCGGGAAAAGTTCGACCTCTACAAAATAGCCATCGACGAAATGGTGCAAAGGACCGGAACTAAGCAGGCGCCCTGGACCATCGTTGAAGCGAATTCAAAACTCTATGCCCGGATAAAAGTGCTCAGGACCGTCATCGAAGCCATTGAGCGCGCACTGTAGGGCATGGGTGGTTCACCCTCTTATCGGTATGTGACGCTCACCGAAGAATCGGGATGCAGCATGCCTTTAATGCCGGCGGAGGCCCAAACCGCGCCGGAAGAATCAACGATCACTCCTTGCAATCGCATACGGTTGAGATAATCGATTGCCCGCGGCGCATCTAAAAAGAACGCTTCCTTGACACGGGCGTCAACAAGCATCGGGACGGAGCCGACGACGGTCGAACTCCTGTTTTTTCGAGCCGGCGCCAAGGTATGCGGATCGAATAAATGATGGTAGCGTACGCCGTTTTCAATAAAATACCTTTCGTAGTCGCCGGAGGTAAAAACGCACGTATTGGAAACCGAGAGCGTCGCCAGCAGTGAGTCGGGCTGACGCGGATGCTGAATTCCAACGATCCACGGTTTGTTCCCCGGCTTTTCGCCCCACGCTATCAAATCGCCGCCCAAATTGATGAGAAAGTTTTTTTGCCCGTTGCCGATTAAAAACGATTTTAATCGTTCCAGCAAATAACCCTTGGCGATTCCCCCTAAATCAATGGTCACCCCGCTGTCGAGCAGAATCTCAGTGTCGCCTCTCATGCGTATACGGCCGCAGCCGATGACGCGGCGAACGCCATCAAGTTGCGCGGGAGAAGGAACGATGTGGTTTTGCTGGTGCGATTCAAGGCCGTAGAGATATTTGAGCGGCGCAACCGATATGTCGAAAAAACCGCCCGATGCCTCGCATTCCCCGCAGCAGAACTTGACGATGGAAGCGGTGGCGGGCCGCACTCGTACGATCGTCCCGCTTCGATGGTTGACCTTCCATATATCGCTTCCCGGACTTGAAATGGAAAGCAGGGAATCCAACCCGACGATGATGTTTTCCAGGGAATCGAAAACCGCCGATGGTTCGCGCGATGCGTACACGGTAATATCGATGGAAGTATCCAGTGAAAAAAAATGACGCTTATAGACGTTGGCGGGGATTCTGCATGACAAGCTTATCATTACAGCCAGGAGCAAACCGCGAAAAATAACGTTATAAGAATTTGAATTCAAACGGCATCTCGAGGAAAATCGTTTTTTTTATACGACGCTTTAGCAGTGGTGGTGGAATGGACGCTAAAGCGGATATAAGGTTAAAATAACTGATGACTGTTATCTCTTTAAAAAATCAAATCATGGAAAATATGACCTATCTACGGTATAATTCTGGTGAGGAGGCGCCAAGCGAAATGGAAACATTAAAGGTTATTTTCATTGCCGCGGTAATTTGTTGTTTATCAACAAGCGCCCAGACGAAATACGGTCTTTCCTTCAACGATAGCCTGCTCCGCCTCACGGACACGATGAGGCTTTCCTATCCACAGGGCAACGCGATCATCTTGTGCGTACTCCTTGACGCAAATAATTTTATCATTGGAACATCGCCCGCTCAATGGTCGATAACGGGGAATATCACCTTGGTTGATACGGCCGTCATCACCAACCGGATTTTCATTGACGCCGGCCTGGCGATGACCAATCAAAAAGGATATCTGATCGCCCAAGTCTCGGCCACTAACGCCCAATGGGTAAGCGATAGGGTGTTCATTACGATTAAAGGGAAAAATTCCGAAATACTGAAAATTACCCCGGCTGTAAAAAAGCGACTTTCTATGTATGAACCGTTTGATTGCTTGGGCAGAATTTACACTATGGGAAACACCCCTTTGCCCAACGTCGTGGTAATGGTGGATCTGACAAATAAGAAATATAAATTGATTATGGGATTAAAGAAATAACTCATTAAATAAAATTAAGCTTTTTATGGCGCTACCGATAATTATTATAGGTGAATAAATCCATTTTATCCAAGGCTTTTCATGCTTGGCGCTACTCTGGCAAAGCTGGGCTTGACCCTTGACCAGCAAAAATTACTCGCGAAGGTATTCAAGATTTCCTTAGCCGTCTGCATCGGCGTCGCGGCCTTGGCCTGGGTAGCGCAAAGCGTTCGGATTAAAATGAAAAGCTCCCGCGAACAGGCTTTAAAAGCCTCACCCACCGAGCAACTCACCGCCTATTTCGAGAAAAAGAGCAGGGACCTGCTTCCGGTGGACATCGAGGCCCACGAGTTTGCCGCGCACTATTACCTGAAAAACGACCAGCCGCAAAAAGCCATCGACCATATTCTGCGGATTTTGCCTTTGCAAAAAGCGAACAGGGCGCTGCAAGTGCAGCTTGCCACCGCGTATTTGCAATCGGCTCAATACCGCGCCGCGTTGGACGAATTTACCAAACTCGGCGAAAGCGACACCGCCGATGAATATTCCTGCGCCGTGGCGGCGCGAGCGGGGCTTACGCTGTTTTACGTGGGAAAGATCCGGGAAAGCCTGGAGGCGCTCAACGCCTGCGTCGCCAAATATCCCCGCTGCGCCGAAGCGATGTGCTACGAAGGCGAGGTGGAGGCGGCCACGGCAACCCCGCCGATAAACGCGGAAAGCTATTTCAAAAAAGCCCTGGAAATGGACCCCGGCTACGTGGAGGCGTGGTATCAGCGCGCCAGGTTTTGCATGAGTCAAGGAGACTATGTTCGCGGCCGCGAGTATTTGCTTAAAATTTTGGAGATTGAGCCGCTGAACGCCAAAACGCATGCGCGGCTAGGCATGGTGTATTACTATCTTAATGATCCTGAAATGGCGAAAAAGGCCTATCAAACCGCTTTGGCCCTTAACCCGAGCGATTTCAACACGCATTACAACCTCGGTGAACTCTTCTACTCCAAGTATGAAGACAACGCGTCTGCCCTTGCGGAATTTAAAAAAACCCTGGAAGGAAACCCTTTACACGGCGAGGCGAACTTCAGGACCGGCGTCATTTGTTTGAGCAACAACATGATAAAAGAGTCCATAGGATATTTGGAAAAAGCGCGCGAAGCCTCTCCTAAAAACGTCCGGGTATTACTGCAATTGGCGGTGGCCTATGAACGGATCGATATGAAGGACGAAGCGCTGAACATTTACCGGCTTATCCTTGATTTTGACGCACTTAACCAGGTGGCCCGTCAAAAAGTCAAATTACTCTCTAGTGGTTGATACACGTGAAACCACAACTGGTTGTGGTTCCCTCCCTATCTCCTGTATTGAAAACCGGTTCACGCTCATAAAGTGATAAAAAAGACTTGATTTTTAAAGGTCTTAGAATATATTCTATTGATGTCTGCGGTACTTTAAAAACACGGCAGGGAGCAGTTGCATGGGAAATATAACGAAAAAAGACCTCGTCGAAAAAATATCCGACCGAACCGGATTGACACAGGTTGACACGAAAATAGTCGTGGAGACTTTTTTGGAAGCCGTTTCCAGGGCTTTACGAGAAGGCAACAATATCGAGATACGGGGGTTCGGCCGTTTTAAAATAAAAAAGAAAAAGGCGCGTATGGCCCGCAATCCGCGCACCAACGTCCACATTCAGGTGCCCGAGGGCTTCAAGCCCGTTTTTGAGGCTTCAAAAGAGCTGCGCAAACACATTAACGACGCATATTGGAAAAACAACCCGCCATCGACCGATACGCAAACGGCGCCGGTTTAGACCATCCTTACCAAAGCAGTCGCGAAAAAAAGTATATTTTAATAGTACGCATATCGTGGCAAGCGGTTTACGAAATAATTATATTGCTTATCTGAAAGGTACTTCACTCATGGCCGCACTTGAAAAACACGCCGTTCTTTCCCTTAATGGAAAAAAAATCAACCTTCCGCTCATACACGGAACCGAGGGCCAGACGGGTATTGACATCAGCGCGTTGAAAAAAGAAGCCGGAGCGGTCGCCTTCGATAATGGTTTCGCGAATTCCTCGTCAACGCTCAGCGTCATAACCTATGTGGACGGGGAAAACGGAATATTGCGGTATCGAGGGTACACGATAGAAGAGCTTGTTGAAAACTGCTCCTTCGTGGAGGTTGCCTATCTTTTAGTTCAGGGCAAATTGCCGACGGCCTCGGAACTAAAGAAATTCAGCGGATACCTCAACCAGCATTCGATGATCCATGAGGACATGCACCACTTTTTCACCGGATTTCCCCCGAATTCCCATCCCATGGCGATCCTTTCGGCAATGGTGACGTCGCTGTCGAGCTTTTATCCGTATCTTTCCTACGATGATCCTACCTTCGATATTACCGAGGCGCGCCTGCTGTCAAAGGTACGCACGATCGCGGCATTTTCGTATAAAAAGTCGCGCGGAGAGCCGGTGGTGTATCCGCGGCACGATCTTAGCTATTGCGCGAATTTCCTCAACATGATGTTCGCCTCGCCGGTCAGCGAGTACGAGATAAATCCCGATGTTGTCAAGGCCCTCAACCAGCTTCTGATCCTGCATGCCGACCACGAGCAAAACTGCTCCACGTCGGCCGTCAAGCTGGTCGCCAGCACGGGCGTCAACTTATACGCCGCGATTTCCGCGGGCATTTCGGCGCTCTGGGGCCCCTATCATGGCGGCGCCAATCAGGCGGTCATCGAGATGCTGGAATTCATCAAGAAGGATAAACGCAATATCCGCAAATACATCGAAAAGGCGAAGGACCGAAAATCCTCCTTCCGCCTGATGGGGTTCGGCCATGCGGTTTACAAAAACTATGATCCGCGGGCGAGGATCGTGAAAAAGATCTGCCATGACCTGTTACCCAAGCTCAACGTCGTGGATCCGCTCCTGGATATCGCCATGGAATTGGAACAACTCGCCCTCAAGGACGACTATTTCGTGGAACGCAAGCTCTATCCCAACGTCGATTTTTATTCGGGCATCATCTATCGGGCGATAGGCATACCCACCAACATGCTCACGGTTATGTTCACCATCGGCCGGCTGCCGGGCTGGATCGCGCATTGGAAGGAGACCATGGAAAACGAGCGGAATAAAATCTGGCGTCCGCGGCAGATTTACATGGGGCCCAAGCAGCGCGCGTTCGTGCCGTTGGATAAGAGGATGAAGTAGCCGGCAAGGGTAATGGCAAAAATCCGCGATTCGGCGTGGTCTATGTTAAAAACCCCAAAGGTTTTTTTGCTTACCTTTTAAGCAGGCAATGAATTAACTAGAGGAAACGCCGAATATCTCGACTACGGAAGTGAATACCCGAACCGTTTCAGGACAGCCCGGGCGCCTTCGGAATACAGGTATTCATAAAAGGCCCTTGAAATCTCCGGATTGTTATCGTCGCCATATTTTAATATGATCGCCGCCTGACCGATCAGCGAGTAGAGCGTGGAGTCAACAGTAACCCATGTTCCTTTTCCGCGCATCGGCTCGGACATCGCGATCGACAATGCGGTCAGGCCGATATCTGCCGACTGCGTGACAATATACTCGGCTACCTGCGCGATGTTGTCGGCGAAAACGAACTGTGCCTTGACTTTGTCATAGACTCCGGCCTTTTTCATCGCCTCGATGGATGCCGGGCCATAGACCGTCACCTTCGGATCGCCGATGGCGATTTTGCCGATGCTTGAGTCGGCCAGCACACTCAGCCCTTTTGTAAGATCGAGATGTTTCATTGTCCAGAGCGCAAGCTTGCCGTAGGCGTAGATTTTTGGTTTTGAGACACCGTAGCCCCATTTAACCGCCGAGTCTGCGTATCCGACGTCAGCCGAAACAAAGATATCAAATGGGGCGCCGTTTTTAATCTGCGTGACGATTTTCCCCGAGGAGCCATAGACCGCTTTCACCGCGATGCCCCGTGTTGTTGAAAAATCCGCGCGCAGCTCTTCCATCGCGAATTTCATATTGGCCGCGGTGGCGACGGTGATCTGTGAATATGCGGCCTGGTAGAATAAAAGAATGACAACCATTCCCGCGTAGTTTAATATTTTCGGCATTGTGTTTCTCCTATGTTTTTAATCCTGCGCATCCAGTTCATCCTGGCTATCCTGATCAAAATCCTGTCCATCATGTTTTCATCCTGAGAATCGTGTTCAGAATTGGACCTGAAAATTAACCGCCGCCATGTCTCCGCGCATGGTCACGTTTCCTTTCGCGTCCGGCGGGGCGCTCTCATAATTGGATTTCGGCTTTCCGCCTTGCTTGATATAATGCGCAGCTATTTTAAAATTGTTTTTATTCAGGTACCAGTTCAGCCCGGCATCCAAAATGTGGTCGATCCCATTGGGATAGAGCGTCGACGCCCCGGCGCCGTCGAATTCGGTATACATGATCGCGGGTTCGAGAAACTGCCCCTTGGGAAGCGGAATGCTATAACCGGTCCTCAGATGGAATACCCGGTCAATAAAATTCGCGGCCGGCGCTTTCACGGAATCGCGGTGAAAAGAAACGCCGTTTACGCTCCGGGCCATGACGTCGTATTCGCCATCGACGGTAAGCCCCATAAAATTCGCCACGAAGTCTCCTCCGAACGATCCATTCTTCTGAAAACCGCCGACATATTTTACCGCTCCGGAATACGTCTTTTTTACGGCGTCATATTTTATAGCGCTGGTGTCCCAGATTTCATCCGTCGCTTTTTGATAGCTATAATGACCGCCGAAGGTTATTCCTGTGCGCGCACCAAAAAAATTGATCTCCGGGGAAAGACGATACGAAGGCATGTCCGGTTGAAAAAGGCTTATCGCAAGACGGCCTGTCAGCAGAGGGTGCCATTTCCGTGGTCCGCCGTCCGTGCCGCTGATGAGCGCCTGGGTCGGGTCGAACGCGCCGCAATTATACGCTATTCCAAACAAGGGAGAGCCGTAAAACCCACCCACGTTCACGCCAGTCTCTCGTCCGCTTGTCCTGCCCGTTAAAAAGGACCGCAGGTACATGCTCGTTAATCCTTTGTCAAGTGAATTGACCCCGGCGTCGGGCGCGATGTTTTCATGGCCGGTTTGCGGACGAAAATAACCGAAGGTGATATTGGCGAAGGAGGTGTCCAGGGCATAGGTCATGGAGAAGTCATAGAGTAAAAAAGTGTTGTTCGTCGTGGCCTGCGCACTGCCTAGTGAACCCGTGAACTGGTCTTTGCCGAGATTATCGAAGGCGAACAATGTTGAAAAGCTCATTGAGGGAAGCACATGTCCTTTGACCCCGACCCTGCCCTGCTTGAGAAAAAGGTCGGCCCGCGAATCGGTGAGAGGGACGTCACCCTCGTTTCGCGTGTATGCAGCCCAAACTTGATAAGATTGCGTCAGTTCGCAATCGCTTTTTCCATCGTTAAAGGTGAACTTAGGCCCGGCCCATGCGCAGGTAAGTAACAGACCGATTACTACCGGAAGCTTACTGACATTTCTCATACTTGGCGTCCCCTTTATTAAGTGAAAGGTACTTTGCTAACCTAAAAAAATGACAGCCTAATTTAACATAGACACTTGAGAGGTTATCTCGGTTACAACTATTTATATAAGCCGGCAAAGCCGGAAAATGGATAGTTAGTGGCTTCGCGGCATAAGTGTCTGTACGCAGGAAGTATCTACGCGGCTCGCGTAGATACTTCAGCAACAGACACTAAATACTTGTTGCTGTTCCTTTACGTCTGTTCCGTCGAGAAATAAATAAACCTGCATTGATTATATTTAAGATCAACCCAATGCTATGATGCCGAAAAAGCACGAGGAACTATCAAGCCATGAACCGCCTTAAAGGCACTATCGTCAAGGTCCAATCAAACGGCCATATCTGGCGCGTGGCAGCCATGATAGGAGCGACCGAGATATCGGCCGTACTTTGTGACTTTTCAAAATCAGAATCAATGCCGCTTGCCGGAAAAAGCGTCATCGTGTCGTTTAAGGAAGCCGAAACCGCCCTGGCCCTCGAAGTGCCCTACCACGCGCTGAGCATTCGGAACCGCCTGCCGTGCCGCGTCCTTTCGGTCGAGGACGACGGCATACTTGCAAATGTCAATCTTGATCACGAAGGGCATACGCTTCGGGCGCTCATAACGTCCGAGTCAATCAAGGACCTTGGGGTTGTTCCGGGTACATCGGTCAACGCGCTTATAAAATCAACCGAGGTGATGATGGATATGGAGGGCTTGTGAATTTTGATTTCGTCCCCTTATGGCTGACCTTTAAACTTGCCATGCTGTCGGCAGTTTTTCTGTTTTTTTGCGCCATACCCCTTGTTTTCTGGCTCTACTTTACCACATCGCGAATCGGCTACGCGGTTCGCGCGCTCATCAATATGCCGCTTGTGCTGCCGCCCGTGGTGATCGGCTTTTACCTGCTTTTGATTTTTAGTCCCAATCACGCTTTCGGCCGGCTGCTTTACGCGGTGTTCCATACGCATTTTGTTTTTACGTTTGAAGGGCTCGTTGTCGGGTCGGTGCTGTTTAATACGCCCTTCATGGTCAATCCGATTTTGTCGGGCCTTGAAGGGCTCCCGCGAAACCTCAGCGAAGCCAGCTTCATGCTGGGGCGCGGGCGGGCTGCGACATTTTTTAAGGTCCTTCTTCCGTCAATTCGCCCCGCTATCCTTACCGGCGTCATTCTGACCATTGCGCACACCATCGGGGAATTCGGCATGGTGCTCATGATCGGCGGCAAAATCCCCGGCGTTACCCGCGTGGCGTCGGTCGCCGTATACGACGATGTCGAATCCCTGAACTTCGCCTCGGCGCATGTTTATTCCGCGGTCCTGTTCGGCGCGTCCTTCACGGTCCTGCTCATTCTACTCCTTGTCAACAAACGGTTCGCAAGGACCTGGTGACATGCATACAGGATTAAGGCTTAAGATCCGTAAACGTCTGCACACCGCGGCGGGCGAGCGCGTCATGGAAATCGAGCTGTCGGCGGACGAATGCCGTTTCGTGGCGCTTTTCGGGCCTTCGGGCGCCGGAAAATCAACGCTGCTCAGGATGATCGCCGGACTTACAACGCCCGACGACGGCGTTATTTCAATGGACGATGAAATCTGGTTCGATTCGACGAACAAAATAAACATTCCCGCCCAAAAACGCCGCGTGGGCCTGGTATTTCAAGACTATGCGCTGTTTCCGGCAATGACCGTCGAAAAAAATATAGCCTATGGAATTCGGGGACCTTTGGATAAAAGCCGGATGAACGATCTGATCGATGCTTTCGACCTCAGGCAGTTTTGCAAACGCTACCCCGACACGCTGTCGGGCGGGCAGAAACAGCGCGTGGCCCTTGCCCGCGCCCTGGTCAATCGGCCGCGCATTCTCCTGCTCGACGAGCCCCTTTCCGCGCTCGATCCGGCAATGCGGTGCACGCTTCAGGACGAACTTGCCCGTGTCAACCGCGCCATGCCGGTCATCACTTTTTTAGTCAGTCATGACATGTCTGAAATTTTCAAATTGGCAAGTCATCTGTATCACATCAATGAAGGAAGAATAATCGCGTCGGGTCCGCCTGAGGACGTATTCGGCGGTCATACCGATAGGCTTACCATAACCGGCCAGGTTCTTGCCAAACAGGAGCAAGGGGTTGTTTGCATTGTTACCGTGGCGGTTGGCGCCGACGTTTCACGGGTCGTGGTCTTGCGAGACGAGGCGCAGGCTTTAAGCCTGGGAGACATGGTCGGTATTTCAGCGAAATCATTCAATCCTGAAGTGAAAAAATTAAAGACTTCTTGAAATCTGGTTCTCACCAGGCCGATGAGTGTCTCCCCCGTCACTATCAGCAAAGCGGTCATCGGCAACCGTCACGGTAGCGCGCCCCTTTTCGAACCATCCTGACCGCGAATCGGGATGGGCGTCGAACTCGCGCACATACGGTTTGATGTCAAGAAGCGGCGTATGATCGAGCATGTCGACGCCCTCGACATGCAGCCTTCGCCCTTCCACCGAAATCAGCTTGACCGCCGACATCCCGATCGGGTTTGGCCGTGCGGGAACCCGTGTGGCAAAGAGGCCGCGCTCGACATTACTCAATTTAACGAAAAAAATGTCACTGTCATGAATGCAAGCAACGCTTGTCAGCACCATGAATGTCATTAATACGAGAGGTAATCCTTATGTCCTATCACACCATTTCCCTTGAATGGTCCAGAAACACACCGGATTTCAACTATGATTCCTACAGCCGCAATCATGTAGTGAGTTTTGGCTCAGTTGGGAAAGTATGCGGTTCCGCTGCTCCGGAATATCATGGCGATCCTCAATGTCTTGACCCTGAGCAGGCGTTTGTAATGTCTCTTTCAAGCTGCCATATGCTTACCTTTCTCGCCATTGCATCCAAGAAAGGTTTTGTTGTTGACAAATATACTGACGCGGCAATCGGCGAGCTCGGAAAAAATCAGACCGGCAAAATGGCCATGATAAAAGTAACGCTTCAACCAATAGTTGTATTCAGCGGTGATAAAATCCCTTCGGACGAGGATTTTAAGTCTTTGCATGACCGCGCCCACCATGGCTGCATTATCGCCAATTCGATTGCAAGCTGCGTTGAGGTCATTGTCAATCCAACTTTAACGATTGCGCCGGTAGACAAATAATGGAACATGAAAATGAATTCGACGAAAAAGCGAAAGCCTGGGACGACGATCCGCAACATGCGAAGCGCGCTCAAACCATTGCAAAAGCCATGAGCGAGGAAATTCCGTATGATCCGGTTTCGTTGAAGTAAAATTCAGGACGGTAAGTGAGATCAATAAAACAGCAAGCGACGGCGTTCAGCGAACGTTTCCGCTTTTCTTGATGACATGCAAAAAATAACACCGGTCAAGTCGCTATTTATAGTTCTTGTTTTAGTATGCCTCTGGCCCCGCATCGACACCAGCACATTGTATGGGATAGCGTTGCTTTTGGCGCAAGAAGGCTTTTGATCGTGACGCTGTTTTTAATCGGTTCGTGGCTTACACGAGAGCTACTGAAAAAGGTCGGGTTTCGGCCCATGATTCTTGGGGTTTCGCTGTGGGTATTGGTGAGCGCGGCAACGCTAACGATTATCAGCAGAGGCATTATCCACTGAACTCAGAGCCCCTGTTCACCTTCATTCATCATTAACACGGGCCCATTGCTACAACGTTTGCTAAACATATTTCATAGACGGATGCCAACATGACGATTGCAGAATGACACCAGCGGAGGCATCAAGCCGGCTATGGAATATTTTAATTGTTGGGTGCTTTAAACTGGCACGCCAATATAGTATTCTTTTTCTCGCTGCGTCCTCTTGCTATCTATTGTCAAGGCACGCATTATTGAGTTCATATATGCGTTCTTTGTTTTATTTAACGCCATGCTTAGATAACTATTACGGAAGATGTTCAAGCGTGGCTGCAGTCCGCTACGGTAAGCATTTAATAATGGGTTTTCAACTTAAATCCCTTTGAAACCAGATCATTGATTACAAATTGAAAGAAATCGTTGTATTTCACGGGAGTCGCAATAGTAAATAATTGCAGACCCGCATTGGTAAATAATGTGCGACCACAATTGACATAAATATTGTTTTTACTAAAAATTACTTTATCATCAAAATACTCCAATGCGAACCCTTCATGAAATTCTACCTCAAAGTGCTCGGAGGGCTCATAATTTATCAATTGCATATTTGCTAAATGATTTAGCAAATCGAACTTGATTCCTTTGTCTTCAAAGTATTTATCTTTATCCTTTTTCATAAGGATAAACAAATGGGGATCATCGTTGATCTTGCAACAAAAGGAGCATAGTTTAGAGAAGTTCATTGCATCTGTTGAATCCAATTCATACAAAATTGATAATGTCTTTTTTGAAAAAGATTTAGGTTTATTTACCTCTCCGGACAATACTCTTGCCCAAAAGTTTTGAGCATCAAGAGTAGAAATATTCCTTGCTTTATCAAAAAAATAAGTAAGCCAATCTGAATCCAAATTCTCTGGCTCTGAAAGGTCATGAAGTAGATTGATAGCTTTACAGGTAATATTCTCCATGTTTATTTGCTTAATCGTTTCTTCATTGACGAATCGATTTAGTGCTCTTTTTTGAATTTCATTGATTTCAATTGCAGTCCTTGCCTCAATAATGCTGGCTTCGGCTTGCGCATTTGCTATCCTTTTTATTTGAAATGGTCTAAATATGCCACCTATTGCTTCCGATATCTTCTCAATTAGTACGGTAGCGGGCTTCGATAAATCACCTAAGTTGATTATTGAACTAGTGCCTGTCATATTGATCCCTTCTTTATTTATCTCTTCTAACAAAAATAACATTGGGCAATCTGCCATCACCGTGGTGGCTTATCTTATCTTGAGTACCGTCCGTGCTATTCTTTTTAGTTTTACGCGGCGAATCATTATTCATTCGTGCCAGTTTATTGCATCCCAACGTTCCGCGCATTACCGACGTTGCCGCCTATAATTTAGGCTCGTGCCAGCAAAGCGCGGACATGAGCCTTTTCCTATGATGAAAACTGCGGCAATTTGGGGCGGCTTTTTGGCCGCCTGGCATGCGTGTGTTGTGGGCACGTAAATTGGAACGCTACCATGATTTAATGTCTTTCCACCGCCGCCGCTTTTTGTCTTCTTATTTCTTTTCTGCTGCGAACGTTGATCTGGTTCTGCAGGTTTTCGGACGGTTTGAATATGGTGTTTTCTTCAAAGAGATCATGACAACATATTCTTCAAATTTACTTCCAATCGGCCTGTGGAGGGCATAAAACGGTCTCCGTGTAATTCCTCAACATGCCACATTTGGTGTAATTTCAAACCGGCCGGTTTCATACAGTTTCGCGCCGTCGTCCGCAAGCGCCCCTCTTTGTATCTTTGTATAAGTTTTTGCGCCGAAGCGGAGGATGACTAGCGGCGCTTAATTCTCTTGAAGTATTTTTTCTAGCTTATTGCCTTTTTCTGAAAGAATATTTAAAAGAGTAAATCCTGCAACGATTTCTCTTCCAGTTAATGTTATGCCGTCCTGAACTTTCTTGCCAATGGTATGAGCCATATCAGTATAGAAAAGAGGTATTTGGTCAGATGCTTTACACCATAGATAAATCTTTTTCCAATTCTCACCGCCAATATCTTTTATTTCAGATAAATACTGCTTGCTTTGAGCTTTTTCTATGTCAACACTTGAAAATCTTGTCGATTTGATGCCACCAGTAGACGAAATAAGTATTTTAAAATCAACAAGATTAATATCTAGTTTAGCAGCTTTGAGGCTTGTCCAACAATCTTCCTTTTTAGCCCATTCGCCATAAAGATCACCAGGAGCATTTTGTTTGATATATTGCTCGACCGTGACCATAAGCTGTTTAAAACTGTTTTCCAATGAGTCAGCAATACACTGCTCCTGCCATATCTTATGAAGATCAATATGATTTTCAAGCTTATATGAAAGCCAAGCTATCGAATAGGGAACCGTAATATAGCGCAAATCGCCAATTGAATTTGGCTTTACGCCGTATATCTTTTCTGCTGATGTAAATAGAATTGCTTTTGCAACGGTATCTTCAAAACAGGAAGTGTCAGGGATATCCATAAAGTTATGAGTAAGAAATTGAACATAATTCTTTTGGTTGCCGCGGACGACGTAATGGGGGCCAACAACACATTTTGATCCTCTCCAAATCTCGCCAAATGAATTTACATACTTTGCCAACTGCTCTTTTGTAAACATTTGATTACGTGGGTTTTTAAGATCAAAGGCCTTTCTTTTTGCAGGGGTATACCCGAGCCTGTTTCGTTCATTCCGGTATTGGCCCCTTGCTCTTTCAAAAAACCATCTGGTCTGTTGCGTAGTCCCTTTTCGTGGAGGAGCCCACAGAGCACGTGAAATCCCGTCCAAGAGAATAAATCCCTCGCGATTAGAACTAAGGTCAGACGTAGAAACTTTATTTTGAGTATTCGCGCATTCAGCTATCCGTCCAACAGTAATTGGAATTTTGGCCTTGTCGTTTAGAATCGTGAGCTTCAAAGGAACAACAATCTTTGAAATATCTGCATTGTTCTTTTTCCATGTGTGATAAATTGAGGCTGTAGTCTGGCCGCCATTAACAACCTGAAAATTGCGAGCGACAGCAATTATTTTTCCACCATTTTGGCCTTCTGCGAATACGAGTTCATCCGCCGTGGCTGCAATGCCATTGTTAAAGGCAAAAAACATATGCGGTTCTTCGAGGATTGTTTTTCGAATACCTTTGTTAATCTTGCCTGTAAATTGAAGAAAGGAACGAACATTTTGCTCAAGAAGCCTTGGCCCATATTGTTCATAAATGTTTGAAAGAGCTTTGCCAGGGATAATTGCGAGATAGGAAATGTATTCACCATTTGCCGCTTCAGTACTTATGCATGGAATATTATGGCCCATCGCTTGAAAATCTATTTCAATTGGAAGCCCGGTCTTTTCAGAAATGTTATATAGGTAATTAATGTCAATAATCCTATTATAGATCTGGAAGCCAGCGATGCTTTCTTGGGGACTATATTCATAATGTACTTCACCATTGGTCAAAATAAACAGGTTGATTCGGGTAAGGTATTCCTTCACTTCTGGTACATTGTATAGCGTATTCGCAAGGTCATATATTTCTGAACTTTCTTCAATTTCATTTACATACCCTTTATTAATTGTGTTCCTAAAGAAATGGGTTAATCTGCGAAAAGCCCTTTCGCAATCAGCTTTCAATATGGTTTTAATATTTTCGAAAGGCTCATATATCGTGATAAAAAGGTCGAGGGTTTCATAATTTTCGTAAAGTGAATAAGCATTTATTTTATGGTCTGTACCACGCTTTCCTTGTTTTTCATCATAACAAACATGATAATTTTCAGTTTCCCCCGCATCGGCAAGGAGCTGAAGCGCATGTTCAGTGAATACCTGTTCCGGTGTCGCTCCTTCAGGATAGGACGTGAATTCTGCATTAACTTCTTCAAAAAGGTCTTTGCAGTAGTCAGTAACATTCTCTTTGGTTGACATAGACTATACCTTGATAAAAGCCATAAGGTCGTCAGTTGAAACATTCCAAGGGGTATCATCAGGGATAATTATCGTGTATTGCACGTCTCCTACTCCGGAAGGTACATTGGCTTCGATAATTCGCGGGAAATCACCATCTACTTTGAAGGCACGCTCATGCCTAATCTCATAGCCGGTTGTTGAGTAGAGCTCACGATGCACATCAAAGTAACCGATGGAACTTAACTGCAAGCGAAAAATGCTAAGAGCTATCGGGTCACTGAAAAGGAGTGAAATAAGATCATCTATGCATTCATTCAGTGTCTCACCGTTGTTAACTCTGACGTCAACAGAAATATGATATAGATATAGCCTTGGAATTGTGCTTGTGTCCAACTGCCGTTCGTTAGATATATGAATTTTCTGATGATTTTTGCCGTGTGTAGTTTTAACCTCAACCGCGCAGTTTGGAAAACTGAAGTCTTGATTTGCACCTTGTGGCCCAACCCAAAACCGGACTAGCGATTCACGTTTGTCAGATGATTGAAGAATTCGACGCAAAAAAGTCAATTCGCCATAAAGACCAATTTGAGAAAGTTCAGATAGCCCTGCAATCTTGAGTTTATCGAATAGCATTTGCCATTGTTGTATTCTAACGATCAGATTAGAAACAACCTCTTGAGGAACATTAATGGGTTGAACAGTTCGAATCAAATCTTCACATAAAACTGTGAATATATCTTTTTGGACACTATCAACTAATAGAATCAATAAAAAAGATTTGCCACTGGGGTCAACATATGGTTCAAGACGAATTTCCCGAAGTGTATTATATTCGGCGAAATTTTTTACTAAGCTACGATCTAATTCAATTGCCAAGCAGCGATGCTTTTCAGGCAACCTAAGCCCAATATATAAATTTGGTACCATTTCTGCGGACGGCCGTCGATAATACAAGCCTGCAGAAAATGAAACATCATTTTCCAATTCTATCCAAGAGTGCTCAATCGTCATCTGTTAAGTCCTCAGTTTCCTCATCTTGGAAATTAAACTTATCTAAGAGTTGCTCATTAATAGCATAAGAAACGTAACTTGCGAAGTTACTTTTCGGAAAGCTTATTGCGTAACCAACGAACGGAAGAGAGGAATCCGTAAGATTTGTGCTGTTTACCGGATCAAGAAGATACAAAAGAATAAGGGGGGTTTCAGGGTGCCTTATTAATTCCCGCACGAGTTTGCCATTGGGGTATGCTGGTTCACCAGTTATGCCTCTTGAAAGGCGGTAATCCTTGGTTAACTTAATTGCCAACTCAATTTCATCAGTAGATAGGTCCAGAAATTCATCCGAAGGACTTATTATATGTGATTTGCGAATATAATAAACGTTATCTTTATCCGAGTTCACAGCGACCTCTTTGCGAACATATGTGCCAATATCGGTTGTCGATCCGCCAAAAGATACTTGCTTAGGCAATGCACTATTATTCTTGTTCATCAATCCAACTCGCCACTTAGTCAGTTCATTGTTTCTAAGTTGCATATCAATAAATTGAACCAAGTATTTTGGATCAGTGTTAGGATTATCAAGAGATAACAAACTATTCAGAAAGTTTGTAATGGAAATCGGCGGTATGTCACGCCACAAATAATTTCCAGTAGTTGTCCTTTCAAATGTTGATGGAAGGGTTTCAAGTAAAATTACGAGTGAGTCAAAATTCTGCTGCATTGCAAGTTTGTCTTTACGTAAAGCATATGATTCTGCCAATCGTCCGGCCCATGTCACTTGAATGGTGATAGCTGATCGCATTTTATTGGTAGCAGATATTTGTAAAACACCTGGGTGCGTTCTAACCTTAAGAGCATATTTTTCTGGTGTAGATCCTGCAATATCTGACATATAGTCAAATTCTTCCCTGAGTTCTTCTGATGCACGGGTGATATGACAGAACCATTCATTCAATTCTCTGCTGGTAAACAACCGACACAAATCTACATATCCTGGCCGATACCCAAACCATCTTCCCATTTGCATTAATGTGTCATACATTCTTGAAGACCGCAAGAAATAACTAATTGACAACCCCTCTAGAGTTAGTCCTCGCGATAGCTTATTGCCTCCGATCGCAATAATAGATAAACCATCTTTATGGTCATAATAGTCCAATGCATCTTTAGAGCCGCCATGAATTTCGCGAACAGCAATGCGGGAAACAGCGTCGTTCAAATGCAACAAAACATCATCCCAAGAGTGAACAGCAATATTTGAATCTATTTCTCGAAGGCTGGAATTCAAGATGGATGCTGAGATTGTTCTGAAACTGCGATAGCCTTCAGTATCTACCTCAAAAGTATTCCTAAACAATTCTACTGTGCTTGGATCATTTTGATCAATCGCTCGCCGATAAAAATCAAATTGGGTTTCCACAAGGTCTTTGATGCATGACTGCCAGACTTGAAATCTGGAAACATGAATGAGCATTGAATTATGTGCTACCAACTGGCCCCTAAGACGTTTGATGGCGCATGTAATGATAAAACACCTGATGGCAAGGCAAAGAGATTCAGGAAGTGATGTAGGGAGAAGGTCGTCCTTCTTATGCTTATCCGGAACGAATAAAGAATAATCCTGTATTCTATTGACTATTGGTAAAACGCTATTACCGTCATCTTCTGCTAGTTGAAAACCAAATACCGATTCAGGTCCTACATAATTAGACGGCGGTGGGATGTTTATAATAAAATCTCGTGGAAAGAGATTATCATCATCGAGAGGAATGAATATATTTGCAAATGGTGTGGCAGTATACCCCACATATCCACACCGCCGGAATAATGATATTATGTTAGTAATCCCATTATTTATCGCACTCGCGCGTTGAGGATCGTTTGAAATATTTATAGATGCGTTATCCGCTTCATCATCAATAAGCAAAAGAGCCTTAGAGGTAATTATTCTTTTTCCGTCGGGACCAGGTGCAACCTGAGCAGAGAGCCATTGGTGGAGCCGGGCCAATACTTTTGGATGCTTTTTGACAACAGCAATTATGGTCTCATTAGTATTAAAATTAAAACCAGCTGAGTTAGCAGCAGCTTGTGAGAAGTCACCATTTTCAAGACTTGAAGTCAGTGAATGAGCAACGATTGAATTGCTTCCTATGCCTACTCCAATGCGAATATTGTTTGTATTAAAGGCACGCTGATATTGTGTATCAAAACCCAAAAAACCTTCATCTAATCTAAGTTGCGTCTGGCTTCTCAAATTATTGTGTATTCCAGCCAGGATAATTATTAGTCTAAAACCCGAATCAGAGGCTTTACATATGAGGCCAGTATAGTTAGCTGTTTTACCTGATTGAACTTGACCAACACACAATCCCTTTTTGCATATAGCGATATTAGCGGTTGGATCAAAAAGCCCATCAATGATGCGGTCTGTCAGCCGGTCAAGTTTTGATATGGTTACAGGTGGAAATCCTTTCTGGTCTTCAAGATAACTTCGGTATCTATTCCAAAACGCCCAGGAAATTGCGGCCTTCTTGCCCCCGAGCCATGGCAGCCTTCTTTCTTCATCAGAAATTATGCGAAAGTCTTCATTTCGGACGGCATAAAGAAATGTTACTTCACGGAAGAGTTGTTGTCTATCAACATCTTTGTAGCGTGGCAACAGAAGGAGTTCATCGATTCTCTGTTCAATTTCAGTGCTTGTAACAGAGTTGGCATTCCCTAACCAAAGTCGGATCAACCGCAACGCTTCATTCATCTGTTAGCCTTTCAATATATTCCAAATAAGAATCAAAAGGCTCTATATTTGATAGGCGAGCCTTTGCTTCTTTTGAACTAAGCCCATCACTTAGGAACCTTTTGAATATGTCATTCATTGCGTAAATTAATATCTTGTTTGATTCGCCTTCGAAGGGTTTCCCTTGTTGAATATCGTCTGAATTTTCATTTTCTCTAATCATTATAAGAGGCACAGGAACGGTTTCTTCAATAAATTTTAGAAGATGTTCGATCCTTTGTGTAAATTCATGGTTTTTGCCAACTAAATCTCTGACAAGTGGGTGTTCACGGTTAATTTTATAAAAGCGTTTTCCCTCTCTTCTGGTTTCTTGCCAAAATGGGTGGAAATCATCTTTTGCATGGACTCGCTTTAATATTTTGCCTCTATGCCTGTAAACTTCAATAGCTTTAGCTCTTGATTCCTTTGCCACCGCTTCTATCTGGCTTCGGTATAAAATTGGTGGACGGGCAACGGATTTTTTAATGTCAATTTGCCATTCCGAGTCAAATTCGCTAGGTAGATCAATACATATTCTACACAAATCATAATGAATTTCTTTTTTAAAAAGCCCTAACCAGTCTCCAGCAACCAATAATCGATTATTACGGTATATATAAAATCCCTGATGCGCGGTCCAGCTATTTTTGGGACCTTTTCCAGTTTCATATTCTTTTGCAGTTAGTTTTGAACGATGCGGCAAAATGTAGCCTCTAACAATTATTTTGCCGTTTTCAAATGAGGTTGTTGGTCTTGGCTGCAAACCCGAAGTGCCCACCATAATAGGATCCCAAAGAGTAATTTGCCTTTGCTGAAAAGAAATACTAATTTCATTTGAAATGAATCGATGGAAAACCATCCCGAGATGAGATTTAACGCCATCCATTGCCTTGAGAAATGAGGCTTTCGTTACTTCATCTGTGCTCTGGCAAAGATGAGTAAGACGGTCCATATCCCACCAAATGACAGCTGTTCCTGATTCTAAATCATCGAGCCTATCCAAGAGATTACCGCAGCTGGGTTTGTGCCTGATCAAATCCCAACGATTGGTTCTATTGACATATTCCAAATCCCAAGCCCAATAGGTAGGCTGGTTGTGCCTTTTTTTAGAATAGACGCAAAACTTGCGGCATTGTGAAAATGATGCAGTTTTAAGACCTAGGCCAAAACGGCCTAAATCATTTATTGGCCGAATTTTATCAAGTGAGATACAACCGGGTTTCATTCCATTAATCAGTTCGGAGTTGTCCATCCCGATACCATCATCTGTAATTACCAGAATACTGTCTTTACCTTTCCATATGTAATCTATCCAAATATGTTTTGCCTGTGCAGATAATGAATTGTCAACGATGTCAGCGATCGCAGATTCGACCGTGTAACCAATTGATCGAAATGTCTCAATCATTGATGCAGCTTCAGGCTCAGCGCAGGCAGTTTCGAAATCGCGGCAGTTTGTGTCTTTCATGAATGCAGGAGTTCCTTAATCTTTCGTGCAATTGCTCGTGCCATGAGCGGGGGCACCGCATTGCCGATCTGCTTAAATGCGGGATTGCGGCCACCCTCGAAATAATAGTCATCGGGAAATGACTGAATGCGTGCAGCCTCCCTAACTGACAAGGAACGAATCTGCTTCAAATCAGGATATATGAAATGATGGCCATCCTTTGAAATATGAGCTACTAGGGTATGAGAATGGCCAAAAGGGTCGACGACCTTAAATCTGTCAAGAAAATCACCATCGTTCTTATGTGTCTTTAACCTTTTAGGAAGTTCATCGTAGTGCAACCGTTTCCTTTTACTGAGCCAGAGATCAATTGCTATGGCATAGATTTCTAAATCCCGTTCATTATGAAACCTAGTAACATGTTGTGTAACAAAATCAGCTCCATTTCGTATTTGAAATAGGTCAAGGTATTCAGTGGTGGATGTTCTGTATTTCGATATTGGATTATCTTGGCCTGGTATCAACGGTGGCAAATCATAAAACAAATCCTTTTTAACTTGCCACGTATTGGTAACAGTTTCAATCAAGGGAAAGTCCAGTGGTCGTTTTCCTTTTCGCCCGATAATTATTATTCGATTTCTTTTTTGCAATACACCATAATCCGATGCGTCAAGTACTTTCCATGCAATTTTATAGCCGACTTCATCGCTTTCGAACATATCCTTCATGCTGTTGAAATAGTCTGATGCGGTCAACAGACCTGTTACGTTTTCAAAGACAAAATATTCTGGCTTGTATCGCCTAAGAAATTCCGCATAATATTTGTAGAGAAAATTTCTCTTATCTCCTTTCATACGGTTTGGATCCCTTGATCTTCCAATCAAAGAATATGCTTGGCAAGGTGGGCCACCGATAATGACATCAATTCGTCTTTCACATCTAAGGGTGTCTATTTGATTAAAAATTGAACCAAGTGTTGCCTGTCCTATGGTTTCATTTATAACTGTACTTAGTTTGGATGGCGGTATCAACGTCCAAAAAGATTCCCTTGTGATTTCACGCCTCAAATACGAAAGATATATACCGTAATGATTTTTTCGCCACAAATAGTAACAGCCTATCCGCGTTTTCAATGTATCACAAGCTGCAGGGTTCATCTCAATATGGGCTATTGGTGTAAAACCGTTTTTCAGGAAACCTTCAGATAGCCCACCGGCTCCAGCAAAGAGATCAATGTAGTTCATCGGTTAGCCTCTCGAAAGTATACATATAAGAATCATTTCTTAATTCGCACTCAAAAATAGTAATCACTTTCCATCCGGCTTTGCGCAATTGCGTTCGATGCTTTCCGTCAAGTTGCTTAGTCCTCTCAATCTTGTTCTTCCACCAGATTGTACGCGTCTTTGGCAGAGTGAAGTATTTGCATCCAGTATGTCCATGCCAGAAACATCCATCAATGAAAATGACTGTTCTTAGCTTCTTTAGCACAATATCCGGTTTACCTGGCAAATCTGTTGGGCAAAGTCTATATCTATAACCCATTCCGTGTAGCCATTTGCGTACCCTAATCTCTGGTGCAGTATCCCTGCATTTTATGCGGCTCATATTGTATGAACGGGTTCTAGAATCATGTACGTCCACAATTTACTGCGGTCTTCCTTCTGAATCATAGTTTCGCCATTGGGCAGGGCCATGAAAGGCCGTCGCTTTCTTCCTTATTGGCTGGCGCATTAAGCTTTAAATGCACTTATGCTTGCTTTTCCACATTTTCCAGACCTTTATACCATTCTATTCTCACTTTGCCTTCTTGAAGAAGTTTTAGGGCAACAGTGAAATCGCGCCCCCATTTTTTGTGGGAATAATCGGGCTTTCTTGCAACCAAGCGGCAAATCCCTGATTGGATTATCGCGCGAGCACAAGCCGCGCATGGGAACCAAGGAAGGTACATTGTGCAACCCTCAAGAGAGATACCAGCGCGTGCGGCATTGTAAATTGCATTACGCTCTGCATGCTCAGTCCAGAGGTATTTTTCTGGTCGTGTTAATCTCTCTGAAATGTCATCTGCAACCCCCCTTGGGAAACCATTAAAGCCGGTGGAGCGTATTTCATTTGAGGGTCCCACGATAACACAGCCGACCTTGCTACTCCTGTCTTTACTCCAATCGGCTATCTCTTCTGCCAAGCGCATGAATTTGGATTTCCATCTTGTAATGCTATTCGTCATCTTTTTTCTCCCTTGAATTCACTGTCTTCTGGATTGCTTGAACCTTCTGTAATTGAGTAGCCCATTCATTGTATTCCAGTGTCTGGCCCAAAACCTTCTCAATGCTGCCCATGCCGCGTAGAAGTAGTGCCTCCATTTCTGCATACCAGTCGTTTGAAATGGAAGCATCGAGTCTAAGAATGGTACATTGCCGGATTGCCCTCAGAGGAAGTGCCGAGGCGTAATTCTGTGCGACCAAATCGTCAATAAGCTGAAATAAAGAGGAGAGCAAATCTTTACGCTGTTTAGGTAGTAGTGTAGCGCCTGAAAAGGCCTCCATTGCGCTTCTTGCTGCACCGTATCGAACCCAATCAAATTCATCTTTGTCACGAGCAACATCAATCATCAAGTATATATCTTTCGCACGATTGGATGAGCCTAATACATGCACTATCCTCCATCTAAAGCCTTGCGATTGGTCAGATCCCAATGATGTCATCCTTGAAACGGAGTACCATTCAACTAGACGATTGAGAAATGCATCATTCTTTACAAATTTGTTTCTTCTAAGAACATTTGCTGCGGTCCAGGACAAGATCGGGTCCTCGAGAAGCAACATTGCATGTTCCTTACCGCAATTCCCCGATATTTGGCAATAAAGGTTTCTCCAGTCAGACCACTTTTTCGAGTGTGAACGTATCGGAAACTCTGAAAAGTTGTGTTTCTTGGCAGCTAACACAAATTCATCGATACTGTCGCATGAATCAAGATTGACTATTGGTTTCCTGCCCTCATATAAATGTGCTGGCTCACCCTGTGCCCGCTTGCTCGTATAATTGAACCGATCAAATCTTTTTTCGGCAGTTAGGAGCATAATGGCATTAACCAAATCTTCGCTTATACAGACTTTCAATGGGTCATATAGTAAGAGGAGTGAGTCGATGCAGTTCCGCGCTGCTGTAAATCTCCAATCATAAAGCTCAATCAAAAATGTATCAATGAGACTATGATCACTCGGATTGCGAATCACTATAAGTTCCGCAGATAACTCAAGTGCATCAAAGGATGCACTATGGAGAGTTGCATTGTCGAAGAACGATGCGTTCCACGTATCACCAGGTCCCGCCGAAGCGGACAACTCAATAGCAACAAGACCATCATGAATCAACTGATGTTTGAACTCAAATCTTGTTTCTTTTCCTTCGATTGGCATTAACGCACCAAACCCCAGCATGTTTTCGACTAGCGTTGAGCTAAGCCCTATGTCAGCAACATAATCTTCAATGGTCGTGCGATCGAAGGAAGTCGATTTGCCATGTTCATAGAGTTTTCTAGCCACAGCACCAAGCTTTAGCATATCATCATCCCCGACGCCCGCGGACTTGCGAATGTACTCCATGATTAGCTCTATCCTGGCTTGCGTACCCAGCGTCTTTACAGAATCGTGAGCAGAAATTGGGGTTGAAATCTTTAACTGTAGGAAGAACGGTGAAGAAAGCAATGGGATCCATTTCTTTTGGACCTCATAATGAAGTGGCTCAATGTGGGAAATAAGGCCGAGTACGGTTTCACGGGGCAATGGAAGTACAGTATAATATGCGAACCTCTGATAATGATCTCGCCTAACAAGCCTATCGACAACCAAGAGTTTGGCTGAAGGAAATTCCTGAGATATCCATTGCGTGAATAGATCGATACTCTTGCTCCAGTTGATTAGCTGCTGGTTCAAGGCATCGACAACAAGCAATATTTTTGATTGAGAATTCCGTGCGGATTCCTCGAAATGATCCAATCCGCCACATTGACAGTATTGCGTGAAGTAACCCTTCATCGAAGATTTAGTGAAACCGATCTCCTCAATCGTCCTTTGTCGGTCCATAGGTTTTGAAAAGTCGAGCAGAAACGGAACAAACCCACCTTCTATACTCTCAAGGAGGAGCCGCAAGATAAATTGCGTTTTTCCTGCGCCTCCAGGTGCTTGCAACAATGTTCGCCTGTTCGAGTCTAACTGATGGAGAAATTTAAGTGGGGGGAGGGCACTATCTTCATATTTAGCACTTGCTTCTGCTTTATGCAATGAAACCATTTCGTTATATGAATCGCATTGCAATACTCTAATATCGAAGATTGTCCTTCCGCACGTTATTTCAGAAAGTTGATTCTGGAGAAACTCACGAAGCGGCTGAATATGTGGCGAAGAAGAAATGATATGGCCTGTACCGGAACGCACAGTGCCGCTTTCTCCAATATTTGCTTTCAGGATAAGCCAAAAGGCGAAGGCGGCCGCATTATCTGCAGCCAACTCCTTCGCATGAGATGGCCTCCTATCGCCTGGAGTTCCATTGGATATTCCATTCGCCCCTTCCAATATATCGGAAATTCCTCTAACAACTCCGATAATCATGCCCTGCATTTCCCGGCCTTGTCGTATGGCTGTTCTTGCAAAACCAAATCCTTCCATTTCAACGGCCGAAGTGTCATCATAATGTTTGGCGAGCAATGCTCCAATATCGGAGTCATAATGCTCCACTAGTTGTTCGCCCGAAGCTACAACCCCGGTATCTGCTTTCGCAATGCCAGAATGTTTGGACTTGATAAGAACGTGCCAATCCTTTGAGCGTCGCTCTCTCTTTGCTATTTCTAGCAAAGTGTAAGTCGCGGACTCTATGTCTGGTCTGGCCTTGAAGTATCCCTTTTCTGATTTGCCACCTTCGTATGAGTAAATCTTTTCTGCAAATATTACATCTCCAATACCAAAATTAGCGGGTTTTCTTGATCCTGCAATTCCAACAAAGAGGATGCATTGAGGCGCGAAATAAATGATGGCCCGTTCGGTTTCTTGGGCCGCAACCACGTTTTTTGCTCCGCATTCTCTTATTATCACTCTCGCGATATCGTTTCCATCAAAGACAAAAATCCCAGTTTCGTATATCGTGTCGTCTTTTATGTCCTCATGAATGTCGCTGAGTTGATTCTTAACTGCCAAATACTCCTCTTTGATGGCGGTAAGAATCACTACAGTCGGCAAGTCCTGTGTTTTCAAGTGTGAACCCCTTTTCGGTGGGTGTAAATTTGGGGCGCTGCTTCTTCAAACAATGAAAATAGATTTTCCCAGTTCTAACCTTGAATTTTCTTCGGCGGCGGCTATTTGTTTTAAACGTTCCAATTTATTGCCCACAACGCCTGCCGCACCTGCCCGTCGTTTTGCACCTTAATTTAATCGTCCCGACGAAGCCCACGACATGACGGGGCGATTGCACCTTTGTAAACTGAGCAAAATGTTGGGCTGCGGCTGTTGCCCGAAGTTGCAGTTTTGTTCTTCCATAATGTTTTTGTGGCGCGATTTATTCCGTGCAGGACGCACGGAGAGAGATTATCATTCGCACCAATAAACCTTACCATTGTGCTACTTTTGTACCATTTTTATAAAGCTGAATATATGTTCCAGTATAAATTAAATATGTATTTGAAGCTCCGTCTAAATAGACTCTTTTATTTGTTTGTACAGAGAAATCGCCGCCAGTAACCTTTACTGGTCCGGCAACTTCAAGCTTTGTCCCCACGCTTGGAGAAGATGTTCCTACCCCAACAGAACCACTTACAGCCAAACCATTCGTAGGAGCGACCGTGCTTGCAGCATAGCCGATTGCAGCATTATTACTTACTTGAAGATTACTTCCCGGAGTTGTAGTTCCTATCCCAATATAACCACCGCTTTCCTGAAATACCAAATTGCCTGTTCCTGAAAAATTAGAATTCATTCCTTGAATACAAGCATAGGTATTGTAATTCCTGAAATCAATACCTTTATCAGTCGGATCGCCTTGGAATCTTACACTTGTGCCGTCACCTGGACCAACAACATGAAACCTTTTTTGGGGTTTTTCTGTACCAATTCCGACTTTGCCTCCGACCATGCCTGTGTCAAGTGTAATCAAGTTAAGGCTTGAAGGTGAATTGTTATCTGTATTATTAATAAAAATAGGAGGCGATGATGGATTGTTTGAAAGCAAGGTATATGTTGCTCCGCTTTGGTTTGGAATTATAAAATTGTTTTTAATTATAGTATTTGAGTTGTTATCAAGGGCGAATACAACAGAATTACTGGAAGCAATTATCGCATTTGATTCAATGATTGCATTTCGTACAGCTGAACCATTTCCTATTTTTATCGCTCTGTTTATATTTTTTTCAAATCGGTTATTAATTATTTTGGGATTACTTGCAACATAGCCGGAAACGATATTTGCAATTGCTATTCCAGTTCCATTGTTAACTAATTCATTGCCCTCAATTACAAGCCCCATACCGCCACCATAGTCGATTCCGTATAAAATATTACCAGAAATAATGTTGCCAGAGATAACGAAATCATTAGCAATACCACCTGCAACCAAAGCAAAACCCGTATCTCGTTGCGAAATCCCGACACTATCATTCTGGATATTTGAATTTCGAACGCTTGCAATATCGGTATTTTGGAATAAAATTGCTTTATTGCAAGCATTAATTGTCACATTTTCGATATGAACATATTGTGCTGAATGAATATGGATTCCATTCTGTCCTGGGAGACCAACAAAAAGTAATCCTCTAATAAAAATCCCCGCGCTATGTCTTTCTGGATCGGAATTTAAATCTTTAGGGCCAAATATTGTCAAAAGAGATCCTTGCGTTGTACCCATATTAGATCTTATTGTTGCCCCATACCCTTCAATCGTAATTCTATTCCCCTTATATTGTTCATTCGGTGCTTCATCGCTCCATTTAATCGGTGCTGAGATAAAGTAATCTCCAGAAGGAATTTCAAGCGGGATTTCGCCTTTAACTGCAGCTTCTAAGGCTAGATTAAAGGCCGGAGCATCATCTGCACTGTCTGATCCATCAGCACCCCACCATTGAGGATAAACTTTCGTAACGCCCTTTTTCCCTGTTCCTAAAACACGGGGAAAGGATATTTTCCCATTTCCTTGGAAAATTTGAGCTAAAGGTGCTTCAAGTGATCCTTGAATAGTCACAGTTTGATTTGTCGACAGGTTAAAGCAGCCATTATTGGTAAATGTTATAGAAACATTATTTGGAAATGTCGTTGTAGGAAAATCAAATGTTACTGGATGATTGAAAACAACTGTTTTATTAAGCATTGTATTATTTATATCATTTTGACTTACGCCATTACTTGTCCAAACCAACCATGCATCATCCGCGAAAGAGAATGAAATAGCGGCCATAACAATAAAAAGCATTTTCTTCATGCTGCCCTCCTTTAAGGTTTTTAATGATTTATGATTTATCCGCACACGATGTGCGGATTATTTTTCGCGCCACGAACTGTAATTTATAACAAAACTGCAATTTTGGGCCACTATTGATAGGATGTATCTTTAAAATCCTATGCCAAGATATGCAATAATACATTCCTATAAACAATCATCTACAACTATATACATAAAAAGTATCTACTGTTATATGCTTTTAATTCCATCCTATATATTTCCCGACTCTAAAATTCTTGATTTCACGCCTAATTGTACTGATTTTTTATAAGGGAGCTGCCATGTTTTTGTGGTTTTGCTCCATTTGCCTCCGGCAAGTTTAATTTTTTCACGGAGTTCAACTTCGTTGAAACCGATTTTTATTCGGACTATGTCTGCGGGGGCGTATCGAGGTGGTGGTTTCCAGGGGGCTTCATCGACAATGAGTTCTACGGTGGTGTAGCGTTTATTTTTCTCGTCGTCGTAGCGATAACGCACATTAACAAGCTTTTTGCCGTATTCCCTCAGCAGTTTCTTGGTTCCTCGTTGACCGGGTTTGAGGTTGAGGCGAACTCTTATCATTTGTATCTTCGCCCTTGAAAGATTGTTTGTTGGGGCCTCATGAAAACGCGAAGTCTTTACTTATAAATATAATTATGGCAAGCAGGGTTTTGCGACAAAACAACGATTAAGGCCTTAAATAAGATAAGCCTTTTGATGGCCGCCCTAAGCTACTGTCGCGGCAAACCGTCTTCGAAAATTGTTTTTAAAGCGCGTCGATTACCCTATGAAGCTTTTCCTGAATTTCCGCCGCAATTTGTTCAAGATTAACCCTACGCCCTAAGAAAATTAATTATATTGACTTTTCTTAGTTATTTGGTTATATTACCAATTAACCAAGGAGTCCTAATGGAAAAAGCTCTTCATGAAAAATACATAGCCCAGGCTTCAATAATAAAGGCCATGGCGCATCCTACCCGATTACTTATTATTGAAAAACTATCAAAACGCGAACATTGCGTGTGCGAATTTCAAGAGATGGTTGGCGCCGACATGTCGACGATTTCAAAACATTTGTTGGTATTAAAAAATGCCGGTATTGTTTCCGACGATAAGCGCGGGCAAATGGTGTTTTATAAACTTAAAATTCCCTGCGTCTTGAAATTTCTATCCTGTGTAGAAACTGCGCTCCATGAACAAGCCAAAGCCCATTGGGCGCGGGTTAAGTGAGGAATATGTGGGTTCGGCGTATTACCGCCGCAATTATGATTGTGGTTGGTATTGTGCTTATTCTCAAGCACATTTTCGGACTTTATTTCGGGATTTGATTATGATAACGGATCATCCTTTAAATCATTCGTATACACGATATTTCATCGCTCCTCTTTTAGTTTGCTTTTTCTCTTTCATTCCTATCATGGCTGGACCGCCGTTTCACACCGATGATCCGGAGCCGGTCGACTATCATCATTGGGAGTTTTATGGCGCTTCGCAAATAACGAGCGATAAAGATGGCGTTTTCGGAACCGCTCCTCATATTGAAATAAACTTTGGAATTCTCCATGAGACGCAAATACATATGATTATTCCGCTCTCCTTCAATCATCCTCGCACGGGCAATTACGCATTTGGGCCTGGAGATATTGAGATCGGACTAAAATACCGCTTTGTTAAGGAGACTTCATTTGTTCCGCAAATAGGTATTTTTCCCTTAATTGAAATCCCGGCGGGAAAGGCAGCAAAAGGATTAGGCGCCGGCACAGTGCAGTTTTTCTTACCTTTATGGCTGCAAAAAAGTTGGGGGTCATGGACAACGTATGGCGGTGGCGGGTATCTGGTCGATATCACATCATATCCGGAAAATTCATGGTTTATTGGATGGGAAGGTCAGCACGATATTTCGGAAATCCTTACAATTGGCGCAGAGGTCTTTAGCACTCTTTTTCCATCTAAAAGTTCTGAAAACGAAGTGGGCTTTAATTTAGGCGCAATCGTAAACTTTAGCGATAACCATCACATACTTTTTTCAGCCGGAAGAGACATCGTGGGTCATAATGATGTTTTCCTCTATGCCGCTTATCAGCTTACAATTGGACCGGCCTCAAATTCCAATAGGGGGGAGTGACGTGCAAAAATTAATCATATTCGCGTTAGAAAATCATGTTGCACGACGGAAAGGAAGTTTTGTACTTCACGAAATCGGGCGGCGCCGTATGCTGAAAATAACGCAGATGTAACTCTATAACTTTTTTTCTTTTAACCCAGGAGGTTTGCATGAAATGCAAAGTTTTGTTTCTCTCCGCTTGTACCGGAATTCTTTTAGCTTCATCTATTGCTTTTTCGGCCCAGCCGAATGACTCGACAATGGAAAAACACCACCAGAAAATGATGGCGGACCTTAAATTGACGGCGGACCAGAAAACAAAGATTCAGGCGCTCCATAAAGAAATGGAAAAAACGGGGAAAGCGCTGTTCGATCAGATGAACGGGATCAGTGAGAAAGTCAAGGCCGAACTGCTCAAGGACCAGCCGTCGAAACAGGCGCTTGACGGTTACGCAACGCAGCTCGCCGATATCCAGAAACAGCTTCTTCAGAAACGCTATGATCACGTTCTCCAGGTAAAAACGATTCTTACCAAGGAACAGTTTTCAAAGCACATGAGCCATGAGTGTATGGGCTCGATGTGCGCCGGAATGTGTGAAATGGGCGAGGGCGGCCAAGGGCATTGCATGGGAGGCAAAAAAGGGGAAGAAATGGGCAAGGGCAATCATCATTGCCTGGGCGGTGAAGAAGGCGAAGAAAAGTAATACTCCGATTATGGTGCTCCCGTGAAGCGGGATCACCATAATCGTAGACACCACCGTTGCGCTTTTCACGTATCATTCCGGTTCATTCACGGTCAGTCCGTGCCGAAGCGCGGTAGCAAAAACGTCGATTCTTTTGTCAACTCCATCCTTGCCGATGACCTGGGCTCCCAATAGTTTCCCGGTTTTAGGGTCGAAGAGCGTCGAAGGTCGCCTTTACGGCGGCGATGAGGATAATGACTGCGAATACGCGCTGAAGCATGCAAGCGGAAATCTTCTTCTCAGCAAGTGAAGCACCGCATAGACCACCGATGAGCGCCGCGGCCGCCAAAGGTAAAACGACTTTTAATTCAATGCCGCCATGTATTCCATGCGCCGCCAGCCCGATGCTTGACAATACCAGTACAAGGACGGAATTCATCGCGGCCATTTGCTTGGGTCCCGCGAATCCGAGAAGCAAAACGAGCGGCCCGAAAAACACGCCGCCCCCGATTCCCAGGAAGCCTGAAAGAAACCCGATAATAATTCCAGCCGGGATTCCTAGTGCGTAGAGGCGAAGACGGCCCGGATCTTTTCCTTGCTCTTGTGTGTTTGGCGCATTGCGAAACATCGCGATGGCGGCGATGGTGAGGGCTGCCGCTAATAATGTAAAAAATATCTTTCGATCGGCCGTTATAAATCCACCCAGGAACGCGGCGGGCATGGCGGGCAATAAAAACGGCAGGAAAAGTCTCCAATTCAAATGTCCGGCTAAACCATAACGCAGCAGCGCCGCCCCGGTAACAATAATATTTAACGCGAGGACGGTCGGCGTCATCGTGGCGGCCGACATCCCACAGAGAGACATGATTGCAAGATATCCCGTGCCGCCGCCGAGCCCGACGGATGCATATACCCCGGCCACTATCATAACCAAGGGCGCTAACAATAAAAAGGTTCCAGGCGTCAATGTTTCCGACATTGTACACTCATAGCGGCTGTCGGCTATTTGCTTCCCTCTTTCTTGCCGGTCACGGCAAGGGGGAAGTTGGTCTGTCGTTTGAATTTATTAATGCCGGAATTGGCTATGTATTCCTGGATTTTCGGGGACGTTATATACCCTATGAAGGTCATCGCGTCAACGTAATGAGCATCCGGATATTTCTGCGGGTTCGCGGCCATGATGTCGTAGGCGGTAACCAGCTTATTGTCTATGTTGCCGTCGACCATGATTTCCATATCAAGGGTTTCCTGGTTTTGTATAAACGTTGGATAATGGGAAATCGTATATCCCTTCTTTTTATTTGCAATCACGAGGGTAGCGTCCGTTCCGGTGTTTGTGGTAATATACCAATCGCCTTTGGGCTCGATATTCGCCAGTTTCCACATTTTTTTCTCCAATCCGTGAGTGCCTGAGTTGTCTCCACGGGAGAAAAAGAGCGCTTTTTTCTTCAATATAACCTTAAGCGCTTCCGCGGGGTCTTTCATTCCCTTGATTCCGGCAGGGTCTTCTTTGGGACCTACAATGACGAAGTTCGAATACAGCACTTCCCGGAAATTGACAAAATATCCATCGGAAATGAGTTTATTCTCAATGTCCCGTTCGTGCCCTATAAAAACATCGATGGGTTCCGCGCCGGCGGAACGCATGAGTTTATCCGCGTCGCCGGTGCATAAGTTTATCTTTTTTATGGGGATGTTATAGTCTTTTTCAAACATGGCGATTAATTCATCCGGCAATTCGGTCGAGCACAGCGTGGCGGGAAAAATAACCGTCAGCACTTTAGCGTCTTTTGATGCCGAGGGAGTTGATTGTAGCGACATCGCGGGAAAACACGTCAAGGCTATTGCAACCGCCGACAAGCATAATAAGCCGGCAAAGCCGGAAAAATTGATATTCAGTGGCTTTGCGGCATAAGGTTCTGTACGGGTAATTATATACGCTAAACGCGTATATAATTCGCCTACAGAACCTAACCTGATTCCCGGAGGTTTACTTTCAGACATGCACCCTCCTTGATTTTACAGAACAGATTTTATTGTTTTCGTTAAAAGCCCCGGCCCCCTGTCCGTTCAGCCCTTTTTCCTTCCAAAAAACATGCACTTTGAATTTATTTTCATCCTTCTCCTTGCCGAAAACCTGCAGGTGATTGCCTTTTTTGCCGGGGGTGTAATCAGAGGCCTGAATACAATCGCAAAGAGACGCAACGGCCGCGAACAGCTTCTGCTTGACGTCAGTACTTTTTTCCGGTTCGGATTCGGCGGCAGTCAGTTGGTTCTGCTGCGTAATGTTGCCGTTTTCGGCCAAAATTGCTTTTTGCCCTTGATTCAGTATTATTTCTTTTAAAGGACATTTGATTATTAATTTCCCGTTAAGCACAATACAGGTCGTTTCCGTTTTTAATAAACCATTTTCCAGTCTCGCGACCGTTGTTATCTTTGTATTTGTATTCCTTACCAGTAATAATCCGCCGGGCGTTTCAATCTGAAGCTCATTATCTCCCGACACAAGCGATATTTCCCCGTGGGATAGCGCAACGCGTCGCGGTCCTTTAATCCTGACGGTTGTATTTTGATGAATCTGTAATTTGTTATTGCTGGTCAAACGTATGGCCGCGGTAGTATTGTCTCCCGCATATAACATGTCGCCTGATTTAATATTTTCAAATCGGGCTAATTTGAACCTTTCCGACAGATTTTCAACATAGCCTATATTTCTGTTGGCCAGGAATGTGTAAGTCAAAACGCCAACCAGCAACATAAAAAAACCGGCAAAAGCGGGTTTTAAAAGAGGTTGAAAAAGAGCAAAAGGTTCTTTAATTTTTAATGGCTTAACACTATCGAATATTCTTTTTTCAATAGTTGGAAGGATATCTTCCGGGGCTTTTTCAAGCGTTCCTTTCCGCACGTTCAGGGCCAAAACAAACTGGTTATACTGTTGACAATCCTTGCATTCAACGAGGTGTTTTTGCATCTCTACCGGCGCAGCGGTATCATTACATTCATTTTCCTTGAGATATTTTTCGAAGATATTGCATTCCATACGGTCTTCTCCGTGATAATTTAGACACTCAGGGTCCGGTATCGGTTACAACTATTTAAAAATTACTTTTAAATTTTTTGTAAAGATATTCTCTTCCCCGGTAGAGCTGTATTTTTACGTTTGAAGCTGATGTTTTGAAAATATCGGCTATTTCGTTACAGGTATGGCCTGAAATGTAAAAAAGTATGAATATTTGCTTCTGTTCCAAAGGCAGGAAAGAAATCAACTCATTGACTATTAGTTTTGATTCTTCCAAATGAGTCTCTTCTTTCGCATCCGCTATTTCCCTCAGGGTAGTTCCACTTTTTTCAGTCAATGGCTTCAATTCCGATTCTGCGATTACGATTTTATTTTTATTGTCCCTCCAATAATTTTTTACAAGGTTTATGGCGATCCTGTAAAGCCATGTCCCCAGCGAGCTTTCCTTTCTGAATTTTTTAAGGTTCGAAAACGCATTGAAAAAAACGGTTTGAGTAAGATCTTTTGCATCTTCCTGGTTCTTGATCGATCTCACAACGAGCGTATAAATCCGGTCCTGATATTTCAGCACGATATTGCTGAATGACCGTACGCGTCCTTGCAAGGTTTCGTCTATCCACAGAAAGTCACTGGATTCCTCGATAGGTGTCATATACTACATTTTCAGGAAAAAACTTCGTTTCATGAAAAACACTACATAATATATCAAATACGAGGAACACTATGGAAAAAATGTGCGAAATAAATTTGATACAACCGCTATTTGTTCAGTTGCACAAGTTCTTTCTTGGCTTTTTCGCGTACAGGATAGTATTTGCTTGGGATATCGTATTGAGGCAGGGAATTACTTTCCGCTAGCCCGGTTTTATATAAATAGCACGGATCGGATTCCGCGATTTTTTTTATTGCCGGCAGAAATTCTTTCTGCCCGGCCTTTATACAAATACACGCTATTTCAACTGCCTTTGTTCTTATAATCCTCCCCTTGTTTTCATCTCCGAATTCAAGGCAACCGGAAACGAGTTTTTTCATTTCCGCGTCATCGCTCCGAAAACCCGGACCTTTATCTTTGGCCGCTTCCTTGTACATACTGAGCATGGTAAGCCGAAAATCAATCGCCTGCATTTCGCATACAAGGTCCCTTCCCGGAAAAAAACAGCATAGCCTGCTCTCTATGGGCGCGAGTTTGGATAAAACGGTCTTTAAAACCCGCTCGCTTGAATAAACCGATTTTCTGAAAAACGGGTCGAATCCCACGGCCGGCAGCGCCAACGACAGGGTATTTGCCGCAACTTTACTATTGGAAATTGAAAGCAGATGAATGAGCGGGTAGTACATGGGCAAGCTCCTTTCTTGGGCGGATTCCCTTTCTTCGTACCATCCGGCAAGGCGCTCTTCAATCAAATCCGATGCGCTGTTTACAATCTCCTTGTCCCCCGCAAGCTTGCATATTGTTTCATGATCTTTTTGAGACGTTGTACCGCTGTTTATAAGAATGGAAAGGAATAGTACGGCCTTGTCACGGCGCGAAGCGTCTTTGGAAGCAAGATCATTCCTTAGTGTTGCCGTAATCTCTTCCGATGGTTTTAAGCTGTATTCCCTAAAAACGCCGTTGTCTCTCTGCGCAGCGCAGAGGTTTGTTATAAACAAAAAAGAAAAGAATAGAGTTATTGCATTCATGGGATACTCCGAGGATAATAATATGAATTCGCATTCAAAATGATTATATTGCACGCCCATTCTTTGCGCCTCCTCTATTGTGTCAAACCCGTTTCTTTTGCTCTTTTCATTACAAAAGAGAATCGCATCGAACCAACTGACATAATAGACGGGGTAATAACACTTCGAATGTTTTCGAGACCCACGAGGAAACTCCTTATTGTCTCCGGCCTCTGCGGCGGCATGGGAAGGCGTTGCATTGTACATTTTCTCTATATCTAGCATATAATTGAAGGTTTTGGCGGTAAAAAGAAAAAAAAGTGTTTCCTGATTTTACCAAAGGAAAGGATACGGGCGGATAAGTCGCTGTTTTCACTATTCTATTGACTTCGAAGGCCCAATTTTATACACTTAATCTTGAAGAAGTATTCTACTTTACAAGGGGGCACCCGATCATGGCCATGACAGATGTCGAGCGCAGGAATTTTTTCAGGGTAGAGGTTGTTGCTCCGATCCGTTTCCGACTCATGGATGAAGCGACTGCAAAACCGCAAACGGACTGGATAAACGGCTCCACGGTGGATGTGAGCCTGGGTGGCCTGAAGGTCATTGCGCCGATGCCGCAGGCGCAGGTTGAGAAGCTGGTGGACGAGTACGAGTTCATCGAGTTCTCATGCCGATTGCCCGGCACGCCTAGGGCCATCGCCGCTACGGCAAACATTGTCTATTTCATGCGTGGAGCAACGGAGTCGAAGGCGACCGCAGCCACGTTCGGCCTCTCGTTTGTCACCATCGACAACGACGCAAAGGACATCATCGCTGATTTCATCCGCGGGGGTATTCCCTCCCCCGCTTGCCCTTAGCGCTATCGAATCCGGTGCTACCGGATATGTGCCTGTGGGCAAATTTTCCGATACTATATTGTCGGGAAATTTGCCCACAGGGACTAAACTTAGCTTAGTACAAGCTCATCATTGACCCTTCACAAAACCATTCACAGTTAAAAATTAGCCTTGTGAAAGAATCATCGGGAAAACTATCTTAGATTCGTTATTCTTAAGATACGTAATCATCATGTGCGCTTGCCCGCTTGCGAAAATAAAAATATCAATCGTGCGGGGGGGGGGTTACTGTGCGTTCATTGTGGATAAGGGTTGTCATCCTTTCCTGCGCTGTATTTTCCTATGCTCAATCGGTCAACCTTGCCGGAATAGTCACTGATTCCACCGATAATTCGCCATTAAGCGGGGTGCAGGTTATTCTGGCAAAGCTTGGGTACTGGGACACTACCGACAACAACGGAAAATATTCTTTGAAGAGTTCTCCGGTATCCATCGCGGGGAAATTCCTCGGAGCAGCAGGCGCTCATCCCGGTATTGACGGCGGTTTTCTTTTTTTCACTCTGCTTAAAAAAGAAAAAGTAACCGCAATAATGTATTCGCCCTTAGGACGCGCCATGGGGACGATCATCGACCGGGAACTCAAGCCGGGAACCTATCGGGCGACTCTGCCGTTCATGCACAAATCCGCAGGAATTTACTATGTAAAGGTTATCTCCGGAAACAATCAAGAGATAGTAACGTATCTTTCGGTACGAGAAAATCATAGTCAAAACCGATCAATGAATCATCCCCGTGGGTTGAATAAACTATCGGCCACTATCGAAGACACCCTTCTTTTCGAAAAGACAGGCTATCAGCCGAAACATATACCTATTTCTACCTATGAAGGTACTTTAACTATAGCCATGGCGGCAACGCCGAACGTTTTTGATATTGATGGGAATGTTTATCACACGGTTACCATAGGGACCCAAATATGGATGGTTGAAAACCTGAAAACCACCACCCTTAATGATGGAACGCCGATACCCCCGGTAACTGATGACCCGGCATGGTACAACCTGACGACTCCGGCATATTGCTGGTATGAAAATGATACCGCCAACAAAGCCGCGTATGGAGCATTGTACAATTGGCCTACTGTAAACACCGGCAAACTTGCTCCAAAGGGCTGGCATGTACCGACGGATATGGAGTGGACGGTACTGACAACGTTTCTTGGCGGCACGGATACGGCGGGAGGGCCGCTGAAATCAATCGACACGACACTATGGCATTCTCCCAATACCGGCGCTACGAATTCAAGCGGTTTTTCGGCCCTTCCGGGCGGTTCCCGTTACTACTTTGGGGCATTTTACAGCATCGGCTACTACGGTTACTGGTGGTCGTCTACCTCGTTTAGCGGGGCGAACGCATTGAACCGTTTTATCAACTATGATTTCACGACGGTGTTTGGTAATAACTACCCCAAAGCGGACGGATTCAACGTCCGCTGCCTGAAGGATTGAGGTAAGGGAGAACTTGAGTTATATGCGTCCTACGGATTCCCCATACGGGGGTTAAGGAACGTAAAGGAACAATGGCCATCAATTGAAAGGACACTACCTATGCGTATAGTATTAAAGCCCTTGTCAACATCTAAAACAACATGCCGGTTTTTGTTCCGCACAGCGGCGGCTTTCTTCACCCTCTTGCCTCCCGCGGCCATGGCCGCGCTCCCGCCAGTCCTCCTCGTGGAGAACCACGGCGAAGTACTCGTGCACTGGGTCCGGACCGGGGTCCGAGGGGCTGTCGCGGTGAATGTGGACGCCCACGACGACTGCGCCCCGATCTCGCCGGCGCACGCCGACAAACTCCGAACATTTCTCGCGGCCGGAAACGTGGCCGCGATCGGGCGGGCGAACTCCACCGCTGACTCCAGCATCTATGGCATCGGCGACTGGATCACCGCTGCCTACGCCCTCGGTATTGCCCATGAGGCTTTATGGGTTCCGGCCCAGCCCAAAGCGCCGGTCCTGGCGTGGACGCACATCCCGATCCGGACCTGCCCTCTTGAGTCGCTTCCGCCTCTAAAGGGGCCGGTGCTTCTCACCGTGGACTCGGACATCGTGCCCCGCTTCGCCAAATACCGATGCATAAACGAAATCGAGGCTATTCGCCGGATCGCAAAAACCCTCAGAGCCGTCCCCTGGAACGTGGTGCACCTGAGCGTGTGCTACTCCGTGGACGGGGGGTTTCTTCCCATGCAGCTTCGCTGGGTAGGAAATGCCATGAAGGAGGCGCTCGAGGGTAAGGACCCGTCCCGGCCAAAGGCGCCCTGGCCCCTGCTTGACACAGTCGAGGATTGGCGCAATAGTCTCATGCCAAGCGAGATCGTCAGGCGGGTGCGACCGCTGGTGCGCCGGCAACCGGCTAATCCCTGGCTCCACGTCGACCTCGCTGATGCCCTTTTCCGAGCCGGCGATGTGACCGGCGCCATGGACGAAGGTCTGAAGGCAACGCGCCTTGACCCGGCTTGTTGCCGCATCTTGCTGGAGTTCGGCCGTCAACTTGCCGACGATGGCCATATCGACGATGCGGAACGTTTCCTTGCTGCGGCGCCGGCCGTGATAAACGCCAACGCCGAGCTGGCCCTGGCCCAGGCTCTGGACCGGGCCGGCCGCACGGCCCGGGCAATCGAGCACTACTCCCGGATGCGCAAACAAGTGGCCAACTACTGCGCCGAGCTGCTCATGGGGTATGGGTACGAGCGGCTGGGCGATACGGCTCAGGCGCACATCCACTACCTGGCCGCAGTTACTTTACTCACCTCCGACATCATGGAAATGCCGGGATACCCGGGCATCACGCCGTCTTTACTATCTGCCGAGCGATTCTTAAGGGCCAGTGGGGATCAGAAGAAGGCGCAAACTCTTCGCCAAGAGCCGCGGCTCGCCCCCTTCTTCATCGACGAAGGAAACGGAGGGGGAACCGGTCGTTGAGAGACGGATCAAAGGGAAAAGCTTGGTAAGCGGCCCGGCGCCGCAAAGTGGAAGTCTTACCGGAAATGATAATAGATAAGCAGCCCTGCCAGAATTAGAAACCAGACGCTTACGGCTATTGCTCCCCCTCGCGCTATTGAGCGAAAAAGCCTTCGATCCCCAAGCAACCCGAACGCCGCTATTGGCGCCAGAAAGATTGATGTGCCGGCAAAGAATGCCGCAAAAAGCGTCATGCCGGCTATGGGTCCCGATCCGCTAACCGCTTTTGTCAATGCCAGGAGAAAGGGAGGGCACACGTTAATACCGGTAAGCAAACCCAGCACGAGCGGCCGGTCGACAACACCCGCCCATTTACCGGAACGGCAACAGCGGTCGCGCTGGTGAGTGCGAAAGGCCGTGACCAGGAGAAAAATAGAAAACAGGATGTAGGCCGTTGCGGTGAGAAGTCCTTTTTCTTCAAAAACAACCCGCTTGCCCAGCAGCCCAGCGGCCGCGCCGACAATAAGGTACGAAACAAACCTGCCGGCCGATAATTCAAGCACCGCGAGCAGACTTTTCGGCAGGCTGCGGCCGTATTGCACCAGATAGGGCGCATAAACCGGTCCGCACGTTGCCAGACAGGTCGCGCCGGTCGCAAGGCCGAGAAGAAAGCCTTCCGTTAAGGTAGCGATCATGGAAGCGCCCTTATTTCCCGTCTTTCACCAATCGTACCGAATACCCGCAGGTCTTATAGAAAGTTTGGCTCTGTAAAATGGATTCGACGCAGAACCCCAGTCCATAGATGGTTGCGAATGATTCATTGATCGGCGTGGCGCTCCACCAGCCGGTCTTATGGCCCATGGCCGTAAAAGAGGCTTTCCAGGGAACAAAGCCCGGGACGGTATCCCGCGTATCATAGCGATAGCCGGCGGCAAGGCCCGAAAAACCGCTTCTATTATTGTCCTTCATGGCATTTCCTGGCATGCCTTCGATTCCGAACGGTTTCCAACCGCTTTGCGCAGCCAGGGATTTGGCTGCTCTGTTCCCGCTTCTTGTCTTGTCCCAATTATATCCATGTTCGATCAGGTAATTCAGTAAGGCGGTCCAATCATCGCTTGTCGGGACATGCCATCCATGGGGAGCGAGTTTTTTCGAATCCACGCAATACCAATTATAAAGCGCGCCGAATTTTTTAATGCTGTCGGCATGGTTCATATTACCATAGTAACAAAACCCCGGCGTTGCAAGAGCATGCCACGCAATGCTATCGGGTACTTGCGCAATGGAGGCGCCGTCGTTGAACTTCGTCGTACGTAAATTGTCCACGGTCCAGACTTGACTCCCGATTCTGACGGTAGGGTATATATTGCCGTCGGCGTCGGTTACGGTATTTCGCGCACAAAACGAATACAAAATTAAAAACATGCCGACTGTTAAAAGTAATGTTTTCATAAAATCCCCAAATCAATTTTTATGCAGCGCTATTGTGTAGAATATTCACCCAAGTAAAAAAGTCGAAAACGAATGTATCATATCGATCAAAATGAACGTATCATACCATCCATGATTTGAAAATACAACCCGCCTTACGCTTCCCCTCTATTATTTATAAAAAAACAGTTGACATTTCTTCGTTTTTAGACTATATATATGGGTATAGCTTCGTTAGACACCTAAGAGTACATGTCGGTTACAATTATTTAACACGTAATTTTTTCTATTTTAACGGTTAAACAATTAAGTTTAAAGAAAAGAAAGGGAGGGATCAATGAAAAAGTCGAGTATGTTCAAATGGAGCGGCTTGGGGCTGCTTGCGATAGCGGCGGCTGCGGGCGTATTTGTTTTTCATGCCAATACCTCTTCGTCCCGAATAGTATTGGGCGATTGGATGCAAGAACATAGAATATTGCTCCATAATGGCAGCGGCGAACATGCGTGTGACTGTTTTTCGCCGATAATTCCGTCTTTTAATCAATCGAACCTAACTTCAACGAGCGTCACTTACTCCTGGACTTGCAGCGAGGCTTCAACGTATCAGGTGACCTATGGCACAACCTCAGCCAAGGGAACCTATTTCCCATCCGGAATAGGCTCTTCATCTCCTACGTATAAATCAAGTTCCGTTACTTTAACGGGGCTGAAACCCGGTACCACATACCACATCGCGCCATCCTCAATGTGTTTTTCCGGTTGTACTAGAAATAGTCAGGCCGGATTGAAAAAAGAATGGCTCAACACCAACAGGAGCTCAGGCGACTGGACCTTCACCACCAAGACCGATGTTAACCCCACGACCGTTACCATAAGCGGCTCTTTTCTCACGGGCGCGGGTAAGGGAATTAGCGGAGTCACCGTCGCTTTGTCGGGGGGCAGCACTGCTACGGTTACAACGGGAACAACCGGAGCTTACCAGTTTCTTAATCTGGCGGCGAGTAAAAACTATACCGTTACTCCAACCCTCGCTAACTATACGTTCGTTCCGGCAAGCAAAACCTATACCGCTCCTACCGCGGATCAGACCGTTCAGAACTTCGTAGGAACAGCGAAGGTCGGCGTACTGGATGAAAATGCGGCATTCGGCGTACCGGAATTTAAGGTGCCGCAGATCACGGCAAAAGAAGTCTCCATCACCTGGAAGACGTATATACCCGCAACTTCCATGATTGAATATGGTTTGACCACGAACTATGGAATGAAAAGCGGATTGAACACCGAGATGGGCCTTGATCATTACATTCAATTATTCGAGCTCAGGGAAGGAACCACGTATCATGCCAGAGCTATTTCCTATGTCAACGACCCGAAGGGAACTGTTTTACACTCGCCGGACTTTACCTTTACAACGCCGGCAACCGAAGAGAGGATAGCGAATAAGGAGCAATTTTTCAATGAGCCTAACCCCTGTTCCAACAGGACCATGTTCGTTTACTATCTCTACCAGTCGGTCAGGAGCGTGGATATCGACATCTTCTCTCTTTCCGGGAAACGAATTGCGAGCTTGGCATGTCCTCCGAGCACTCTGGGTGAAGGCTGGAACAAAGTAGCGTGGAACCTCGTGGACAACGGGGGAAAGCTTCTTAAAAACGGGCTTTATGTATACAAAATAAAATTTAAAACCGCCAACAATGAATTGGAATTGAAGAGTTCCAGCTTGAGAGTGGCACGGTAAGTACTGACGGTTTTGTTCCTCCTCGACTTCCCGTCAGGAGGAACTCTTCTCTCACAGCGTGACCGACCTTATTCAACTAACCCCCGCAAAACGTAACGGTTTTACGGGGGTTATTTTTTTCAAGCGTTAAGCGACTCCCTCGACTTTTTTTAAAACGGATTTTGCTCTTGAGCCTTGTGCGTTTATGGAGCAATTTGAAAATAGCCGTCCGACTCATCGAAATACCGTGTTCTGTTGTTGTAATCCTCGATTTTTATTAAGCATTTATCTGATACGGATGATACCTTCGTACCGTAAATATTGAAGGTATCGGGAATTACAAAAATAAACGTCGAATCACTTTGAGGATTAAAACTCGATGCGCTGAGCAATACATTAAACTGTCCGTTGTTTAACAGCAAATACAGGATAGCGTTACCTGACCGAACCGAAGAGACTTTAACGGTACATGGTTCGTTAACATGGAACAGCTCTCCCCCATTGGGAGAAATTACTTTGTAACCGGGGTTGGAACTATCATCGCCCGGATTAACGATCGTGTCAATGCCTTGGCAAGCGATGTCAATGTAAAGACTTCCGGTATCTACCGCACCGATATAAGCCGCCGGTTGTTGTATTCTGATATTAGAATCAATCGGACATAGCATTGTCCATACGTTGTTTCGCCAATCGACCATCCAACCGCAGCTATTCCACCTCAGGCTGATCATTCGACCCGCTACATACTTATTGTTGTTTGTAAAATACCAGCCCCAGAAATCTTCGTCTCTATCCCGATACTGTTGCGGACACCAATTAAGTGAAGTACCGAATTTTAAGAGATACTCGGTATAGAGATCAATAGGCGGGTCGCTCTCTCTTTTAAACGGTGCGACATAGAAACCTTTGTGTCCGGTAGGAATACACCCGGCTATGCTGTAGAAAGCGGGGCCGGCATTGGCTATCGCGAATTGGCCGTCAAAAGACATCGTATGCCCGCATCCCACAATGAGCCGATAATCATCATGAGCCCATTTGTAAATATCCGCATCGGTGGCAATGCCCATGCCGTTGCCGGGTATCGTCAGGAAACCGGTGCGAAATATAACGGTGGAGTCGTTTACTATTGGGCCTATTTCGCCGAATATTTGATCGCGTGATACCGCATACTGAGTTGTATACAGTGAGTCGAGGCATAATAAAGAAAGCGCGGCGATTTTTCTGTCATTTCCAAAAATCGGTCCGTTTGCCGTAAAGGTAACTTTCAGCGCGTGCATTCCCTTTGTACCGGCCAGATAAAAGATCTCATCTCCATACGGGCTGTTCCTATAGAAACCGCCCGGGCACGGGTTTCCAAGGGGAACTCCATTCGTCGGGACTATCGATTTATAGCATCCGTTACCCCGTATGAGGTATGGTACATTCGTTCTGGAATCAACAAAGAAAATCCATCTGCCGTCATTTGATATCGAGATGGACCGTGGAAAAACATACTTTGTATTAGGAATGAGTGAGGATTTAAATTCTCGTAACGGAGATTTATACAACCCGGGAATAGTATCGCGGTCAAACACAAAGAAACCTTCGGGAAGATCCCGCGGATTCCCAATTTGTATATCCTCTTTATGCGTGTAATAAGGGCAGCCCGGCGGCGGCTCGGATCCGTTTGGAAAATCTGATCTGATGCAGGACATATGCGCGGCGCAGAGCGCCAAAACGATGAAAATCATTCCCTTCATTGCACCAACTATTCAAATAGCTCATTCATGACATCGCCTTTTGCATACTGGGTAGGGATATTGAAGAACGTTCCCATTGTTCGACAGATATCGATGAGGGTCCTTCCCTTTTTGGAAACGAAATTTTTCTTGATCCCCGGTCCGATTGCCATGAGGTAAAGCTGCGTACACCCCCGGCACTTGTCGCCAAAGGAGTGGAAATCATCGGTATGCCTTCCATGAACGCTTAAAACCAGAAAAACCGTCTTATCTTTATAGGTTTCCACCTTTTGAATTCTATCCCAGAGGTCATAGACAATATTATCCATGAGGATAATCGACTCGTAGTAGGAATTGAGCAGTTCAGCTCCTCCACAGGCATCCTTCTGACCGGGCAATTTGCATTCATGGACGCCCAATTCGGCTTCCGTACCGCCGCCTCCGGAACCCAGACTGAGATAAACGAAAGAAGGATGTTTTTCCATGATACGGGGCAGAGCCTTCTCATAGATCGCGTTCTCGTTAGTTTCATCTTGCTTACTGGTATCAAACACGGGAGCATAGGTCTTGCCATAGTCTTTATGATCGCTATAGCTCAGAATTTCATATTTGGCCTTGTTTGAGCCAAAATAGCAGGAATTTACGGAATCTTTCCTGGCGCTGTTCCAGTATTCAAACAAGGTTGGAAAGGCGGGACGAATGTTTTCACTAAGCGGATTTTTAAAAACATGCCAAACTCCGGTAAGAAGACTCATCTGTGAAGGAATGGGAAAGGTGAGTTCGCGATTTTCGAACTTGGTGCAGATTGTCCCCAGAGGCCGGAGTTTGTTCCAGATATTGTCAATGTACAAGTGGTTCTTTTCGCCGAACGCATCATCGTAGCGCACGCCATTCATCACAATGATAAAAAGATTTTTAACTTGAGATTTCTGAATACTTGTTGGCTCCTTAGCCGAGGCTGATGTGAAAGCCAGGGAAAACATGAGGAGAAGAAGATCTAAGGTACGGTTCTTCATTTTTTATTGCTCTTTCCGAATAGGGCCACTTCGGTTATCCTGTTTTTTCCACCTTCCACTTTTAAAAATATATCTTTGGTGAAAATGGGCCTTGACATTTCAAAGGCAATATGATCGTCAAGCCCTTTGTTTTTCAACTTTCCCACCCATTGCAGCCTGTCGAACTGATCAGTATACCCCAAAACGCAACAATCGGAAAGATAGTTCTTCTTTTTCACGGTATCCACCATGGTATACACTATTACTTTGTAAATATCCCACGATTTATTCAATGTAATTTCGGCCATGAGGAAGGTTACGGGCGCCGCCGGGCGATCCCGCTCAAACACGTCGCCGAAATAGGTCGTTTTATCATTGGTGTCGGCTTCAATCTTCCCATCAACAATCTGTTTTATACGTATCTTGTCCGTCCTGTTCGTGGTCTGGACCATGATACAGTCCCCATCAACCGTATTGTCACAGCAGAGGCATCTTCCGTTGACGGTATATTCACCCCATCCATAAGCGCGGATAGTTTTCCCGCTCGTCAAAACAATATCGGTCAGCCCGCTCATTTCAATGCCGCTATTCCGTGAAAGAGAATCATTTTGAGCCATGGTTTTGATTTTTGAAAGAGAATCTCCTTGGACTATGCCATTGATTTTTGAAAGAGAATCCCCTTGGGGAATGCCTCTTATTTTTGAAAGAGAATCTCCCTGGGCCATGACCCTTAAACATAAAAATAAAATGACGAAAATAATGGTTGAACTCTGCCGTCTTGACAATGAATATACTTTCAACGTTACATGTCCTTTTTTTGAGGGCTCCAGTTTTCCCAGGTCAAACCATTATCCCTGCTTGTTTTTAAAAATATTCTTGACCAGCTATTCTGATCTTTAGGTTCATCGAACCAGAATACATGTAATCCGGAAGTGGTGCTCGCTATTATCGGATTATGGTAACGTCCGACACTCGATGTAAGCACCTTTTTGTCTTTCAGGATATTTCCCGCGGGATTGATCTCGCCATAGGATACAATCGATTCCCATCCCAAAAAGCTAGTCCAGGCGAAATGCAGATTCCCCTCTTTGTCCGACACTACCGAAGGACGTTTCGGCGACCTCTTTTCCGCGGGATACAAACTCTTCCCGGTAATAGGGCACTTATCCGTCTTCGGATCAAATCTGGCGTAAAAGATCTCGCCAAGTTGGACATTGCGTCTATCCAGCCAGAAAAGAGACGACATGGAGCCGTCCGCAAGTACTATAGGATTGTCAATTTCGTCCTTCGTTTCCTTGGAAATAGCGGTTGCCGATAGCATTTGCGGTTCTCTCCAGGTACGACCGTTATCAACGCTCCTCCTGCACACAACGGAAGAAACCATTTTATCATTGGGTTTGAATAAAGAAAGCCCATTGTACCCGATATTCAATCCTCTTCTATCTTCCCTGAAATCGGTCCAGACCACCATCAATTCATTGCCGTTGCATGAAAGGGCCGGGGGATAGCAATAGCATGAGTGCTTGCCCACTTTTCCCAGAAGCGTCTCATTTTCCCACGTTCGCCCCTTGTCATGGCTGGCCTTGAAATAAACCTTGTTTTCCACGTCCTGCCAGATCAGATACACGCTGCTTTCCTTGCCGGCGATTAAGGGATACCGCGCGCCGTTGGCATCCTTGACGAGGATCAAATTTTTTTCCCAGGTCTCTCCTCCGTCAAAGCTTCGGTTGTAATATATCTCCCCGTCCACCGTCTCGCCGTAATCTATCCATGCCACATGCACGGTTCCCGAATTCACCGCTATCGCGGGAGGAAAACAGTCGGAGTTTTCATTGCTTATTTTCAGGGCGCCGGTCCATTCTTTTCCATCATCCGCGCTACGCCGGAAATAGAGGGAGGCGTTCCTTCCCTCCGTAGCAAGCCAAACCATATACATGCCGTTTCCCTCCGAGGCAATCGCGGGATACCTGCAATGTCCGGTCATGGAAATAAAAGCCGTATCGTCTGAAAAACAGAAAAACGACAAGGATATAATTACACAACAGGTTTCAATAAAGGTCGGAAATTTCATTATTTACCTCAGGCAATGCGCCGTATTTTTTAAGAAATTTTTCCAATATCTCGTTCTCTCTCATGGAATACATGCCATGCTCTTCGTATCGGAAGAAACGGGCCTTTTCCACCGACTGTATCTTCTCCAGCAGGTCTTTACGTATGTTGTCGGCGCCATGAATATAAAGTATTCCCCGCTTTTCGTCGAACAGTTGGTAGACGCCATTTACTTCAGGGACCTTGTTGATGTTTTCTTCGTTTACTTCAAGATCATCCTCCGGCGGAAGTATAACGGAAGCGAGATTCAGTTTCTCTTTCTTCTTCCAGGGCAAGCCTTTCTCCATCAGAGCGCCGGCAGGACAAACCGCGACACAGGCGCCGCAAAACGCGCACCCTGATTCCTTATGTGAAGGGCCCAAGGTTCCTAAAATAAATTCGTCATTACGGTAGGTAAACCCAAACACCCTTTTCCCCTGAATCTTTTCACATGCCCGTATGCAACGTGCGCACCCGATACAAAGATTGGAATTACTCGTAAAAAGAGGGGTATCCACAACGGGAATATCTTTGAAAATGTATTGTGAAACATTCTCTCGGATAGTAACATACTCACACACCTTCTGGAATTCACAATCATCGAATTTGGAACAGCAACGACTCTGTTTTTGCACACCCTGAGAGCATTCTTCCCGGTCGCATCCGCCATTTTCCGAGCACAGAAGACAAGCATGGGGATGAAGAGAAATTATCCGCGCCAGGTTATTTTTCCGTATTTCCTTTAGCCTCGGAGCGTCCGAATAAATTACCATGCCATCTTCAACGAGAGTCGCGCACGATTGAAAATCCCCTTTCCCCTCAATCTCTACAATACAGATATCGCATCCATTATACGTTTTATTGTCCGGGTTATTGTCCGCATTGATTTCACCGTATCGGTGGACCCGGGCATCAGACTTTGTTCCCGGCCCGGGGGGCAAATCCGGAAAATAGCAGAGGCGTGGGATATAAATCCCCGCCGTATCCGCTGCCGCTAAAATTGAAAGCCCTTCCCGGCAGTGAATGCTCCGCTTATCAATGGATATGGTTATTTCTTTTGCCATGTAGCGACAATTGCCCCTTTTTCGCACACTTGCACACAAGGGATTTCTTTACCCAAATGACAGGAGGCGCAGATATACTGTATTTTTTTCCGTTGAGCCTCATCAAACACGGCCACCTGTTTATCATCCAAGTCAACCATCACCGTGTCGATTTTCAATGCTTTTTCAGGACATCGCTCGATACAACTATTACATCCATCACACTTTTCAGCATCAATACTTACGTAATATTTGCCCGAAGCGTCCGCATAGCCATAATGGATAATCATATGAACCGCTTTTCCGTTATTTTAATCTCTAAGCTTTTAACGACAATGTATCGTTGCTTGAAAAGAGACTTATACAACTCCGTTGAGTTAAGCTTTCCGTTCTTTTTCGTAGAGCGCCTTGGAAAAGAGGGCAGCCCCGATAGCTCCGGCCGTTTGAGGATCCAATTCACCTTTCCCATTTTTCGGCAGCGGGAGACAATTGAAACCCATGAGCCTTTCTATCCTTTTTACGATCCCTATATTTTTTGATTGACCGCCGGTAATGACAAATTCCTTTTCAATGCCTACCTTGTTCAGCAATTCATGCATTCTTTGAGACATGGCATTACAATATGATGCCAGCACCATTTCCTTGGTCCATCCCTTTCGCAGCAGCGATACGGCCTCGGATTTGGCGAAGACGACGCAGGTCGAACTCACCGGAGGCGGATCTTTCTCGACCATCAAGGAGTGGGCGCCTACTTCCTGGATAGGCACCGATAGAAGGTCCGCGATGACCTCCATTCCTCTTCCCGTACCCGCAGCGCATTTGTCATTCATGAGAAACGAGGTTATCTTTCCCTTTTCATCAATACGGATGGCTTTAATATCCTGACCTCCCACATCCAATACCGTTTTCACCGTAGGTCCCCAGATATAAGACGCTCCCCTTCCATGGCAGGCTATCTCGGTAATTGCCTTTTTCGCCATGGGAACATTTACTCTTCCATACCCTGTTCCCACAACATAGTGAATGTCGTTTTCCGTAAGTCCGGTTCCCTCCAACGCCCAGCTCAATATCTTCCTTGCGCTATCGGGGCTATTTGAGCCTGTCCGCATAATGGCCCATGTATATATTTCTCCATCGAGCATGACCGCCGCCTTGGAACCCACCGAACCGACATCAATTCCCGCGGTGATTACCTTGGCCTTTTTAGGGTCCATTCTTTCCACGGTTTTTCTATACTCAGGCCATCTCCAATATTCCTTTTTTACTGCTTTTCCGTTATCACCGTCTCCCAACTCCACCTTCGGCAACGAAATGACACGGTCTTCAATATGCTCAAGGGAAGACGAAAGCGCGGCTCCCAGCGCCGAAGCGAACTCCGGGTCTTCCGGGATGAACAGGGTTACTCCTAAATTTTTTTGAAGAGAATTGACCAAACCAACGTCTTTGGCTACCCCTCCCATAAGTACAATATCGGGATTTATACCCAATCTTCTGACCATTGAAGATATTCTATCCGTCATGGCGTCGTAGACGGCCCTCGCGATATTTTCTTTTGGAGTTTTCTGATGAATTAAGGAGACAACCTCCGATTCGCCGAAAACAACGCATTGGGCATTCATCGGGATTGCCTTATCAGCCTTAAGCGATAGGGAACCCATCTCTTCCAGATTCAGTTCAAGGGCCCTGGTCATTGCCTCAATAAACGCGCCCGCGCCGGCCGCACAGCGGTCATTGGCCACGAAATCCGCTATATTTCCTTGTTCGTCGCACTTGACCGCTCGCGCATCCTCGGCCCCCACATCGATGACCGTTCTTGCTTTTGGGAATAAATACGTGCCTGCCTTTGCGATGGCGCGCACCATGCTTACTTTTCCCGTGGCATGCGAAGTCATCTCGGCGTTTACGCCGGTAGCGATGATCCGTTTGATATCGGAAGCCGCCAAACCGCTTTTTTCTATGGCTTTATGCAATGCTTCATTGGCCGAGAAGGCCGGATCGAACCCGGTGGGTACGATGCTCTTGGCAAGAATCTTTTCATCATCGACGATAACGACCTTTACATTTCTCGCGCCCACATCAATTCCGGTGCTGATCATGGTAATCGATACTCCTTTAATTTAATACAAGTCATCGGTTTGAGTCTTTGTCGCCAACATTTCAAGAAAGGCTTCGATTCTGGTTTTCATTTGTCCGCTATCCTCGCGGCTGTATTCCGTGTCAAGGTAGTATATCGGAATATTCTCTTTTTCGAACAAACGCTTCAAACGCAGGTATTCCATGGCATACAGATGACAACCGCGTATGACATGATAGATCACTCCGCTGATCTTGTAGTCCTTTACAAGAGTCAGTAACTTATCGATCCTGTCCCGGTTCCCGTCTTCAGAAGTGAAACATGGGCAGGTGCACGGCAGAACATATCGTTCCGCTATTGCCTTCAGCATATCGCCGCTTGACCCCTCATCGACCCCTACGGGATCGTAGAATATCCGGTCGCCTGAGCAAAATTCATCCGCAACAATCAAACCCTGCGGTTTTGATTCTTCAATTAAATTCGGTATTTTCCAGCAATCGGGCCAGATCATCGGAGAACCGGTCAGTAAAATCCTCGGCGTATTTTCCGGTGCAACGTAAGCCTTTTCGGAAACTTTCCTTTCAAGCTCCTCACAGAGTTGGTTGACCTTTTCCGTCCACCTCGGGATATCATCATAATAGCTCATCTGCGACACCAGCATCGCATCCCTGCCGGAAATAACGGCGGGAGAGCCTTTCCTGAGTTCCAGTAATCGACGGGATGCTTCGGTGGCTTTTAAGGTCGTTTGTATTGCATTACGCATCGCTTTTCGATGTATCGATCTGCCCGTGAGCTTTTCAATCTTTTCCTTTATTTCTTTGACCTGTTCCAGCCAATAGTTTTTTGCCTGCGGAGTGTCCTTTACTCTAGGTACATTCATCTCCCATACGGGAAATGCATCGGTCAAAATTTCGCACACCTTTGTTTTCCCATCGCACGTATTCGGAGAGATAATGACATCGCACATTTCAAGATACGGATACAGATCCGCCATTGCCAGGCCGATCATGGACCTGACGACCGGACATACCTCTACCGGAACGATTCTATCTCCGATCTTGCTCGGCGTATAGAATCCTGAATCAATACGGACGGGAATGGCGCCCGCGGCTAGGATAAGTTCAACGGGCGCAAGCATGCAGGCAAAGCCGACTACCTTTCCTCCCTGCGCTTTAAATTCGCGAATCTCTTGTTCCCGTTGACCGAAAAAATCCGCCACCCGATCGAAATGCTCCATGGCTTTGGGCCGATTCGGGACTTTTTTCATCATTTCAATGTTTTCGGAAACCGTCTTTTGAACGGCGGCCTTAAATGACTTTTGAAGATCAGCTTTCTCTTCAGGGGCCAATGTAGGAAGATATTTTGATTCATTGATGTTGTTCACAGTGATTTCTCCTTTTTCATTTGACATATTCTCACCGCGCTTGACTTTAAAAACCTCTTATATTTTGACGCGGCGATCGGAAATTTAAAGAGACCGACCTTTAACGCGTCTTTCTCCGGGCACATTTCCACACAGCGGAAACATAAGGTACAATCGGATGGGGCTATTTTCTCTTTCTTTTTTTCTTCGTATACTTCCTTTACCTGTACGGGGCAGCTCCTTTGGCAAATGCCGCACTTCGTACAGCGTTTTCCTTCTTTACGCAATGAAAGAATTGAAAACCTGTTGCATAATCCGAGAATGGCCCCCATCGGACAAAGCCTGCACCACAGCCTTCGGATAAAAGAGGTGGTTACCAGATAAAAAATAAAACTTACAAGCGCCATGTATGACATCACCGAGGTTAACGGAGTGTACATGGAATCATACGGATGCAGGATATTATCCATCGGCAAAACTTCCTTGAATCTTCCTTCAACAATGGGAAAGATTTGTTTACTCGGGCAGATTTGACAAAAGGGGGTAATGAAATCCGTTTGGTATGCCCTCAGAAAGAAATGGGGAATACCTATGCCGAGAGCCAGGGCAATAAGGGAGAGTACAAGGAACCATTTGGAAAATACCGATACCTGCTTGAGAGTATCGGATAAGTTGTAATGGTCTATTTTAAGATGTTTTCGAATACGGATGAATATATCCTGTACGAATCCCAGCGGGCAGACCCAGGAGCACCATGCACGCCCAAAGATCAACCCGAAAATCAGCAGAAGTATGATTGGAGCGATCAGGTTACTATACCCAACTTTCCAACCGGCGGAAAGCCCCTCCTGCAAGGAACGTATAAAGCAACTCGCTATCCGGTGATCCGTATAGTAACAGCTTAACGTAGGAAGGACGAGGGGAATATTTTTCCACTCGATCATCCGTACCCCTGCATAGCCGACGTATACAATAAGTAAGAAAAAAATTATCTGCGCAAACAATTTCAACCTGGTTATTTTCAGCATATTATTTACCGCCATCGACAAAGAAATCATCTATCGCCGCTGCATCTTTTGCCACGTACGGGGTAGGAAAATTGAGAATCTTACCTATTGTCGGGCAGATATTAATCTGTCTCCATTTATTTTCCGTCGAATAATTTTTCTTGATATCCGGACCTAACGCCACCATAACCAGATATCTCTTACATTCGTCATCACAATCCTCCTGTAAAAGAATATCTCCGTGGTCATTGAGAAAGAAAAAATCCGTTTTATCCTTGTAGACCGGATCAGCCTGGATTGCCCCCCAAATTCTATATATGTGGTCATCCATTTCCTTCAGTTGGCTCCGATATTTGACCACAACTTCCGGTACCTTTTTCTTATTAAAACTATGCGCCCCACCCAGTATAACAAAGATAAGAGGGGGATGGTTCTTTTTCATAAACATAGTGAGCTTCTCATAGAGTTCCTCATCATTATTCGGCTGTTTTGTGAACTCCGCGGTGGCGCCAAAATCTTCACCATACTCTTCATGATTGCTATACGTCATGAAATTTAACTCAGGTTTACTGGTGATGAAATAGCATGAGTTTTTATCCTTCTTCAAAGCTTTGCGATAATATTCAAACATAGTAGGCTGATCCGGAATTTCATCCGGTTTTAAACGCCGGAGATCTTTCCAGGAACCGGTGATTATGGCTAGATGAACCAGGGCCATGTAGGAAGGATTCCCATAAAAGGTAATACAGCGACTGGCATTAGGAACCAGGTCATTCCAAAGATGCGGGATATATTTATGAGTCGGCTCGCCAAAGGATTCATCATTCCGGAATTGGTCGCCCACAACGACAACGACATTCTTTGCCTTAAATTCGCTGTACGCATAATTCCCACTCATTAAAAGAAAACACAGCAGTAATAACAATGGGCGTTTCATCGTTAATCCTATTTCTATCCCTTTAGGTGTTGATTTGTTTTTATTGTCAACGGTGTATATGTCGGTCCATGAAATTTTTCCATGCAGAGCTCACCGATGTATTTCCGGATATCGGGAGAAGTCAAAAAGCCGATGAATAACATCGCACTAATATAACGTACTTTTAGAAATTTTTCAGTGTTTATTGCCATTTCTTTTAACAATCCCTAGAACCCGCAATGAACTTTGAGGAACAATTCATATGAATTGATATCGTCCGTTACCCTATGTTCATTATTTAACGGATTATGCATTGTTCCCCCGGAATTGTAAAAAACATAATTATACTTGGAGAATCCCGTGGTCAATATCACGTTGAGTCCGGAATATCTGTCCTTCATCAATAACTGAATGGTGAAGTTTCCATGATAGTAATTCTCCAAAGGATTGTTGAAGTCGTTGAATATCGAGTACTGAAAGCCGGTGGTTATCGCGGTTTTCTCACTGAATTTCCATTCGTGCACTATATAGCCGTTATTTGACATGGCATTACGCTTATATTTGTAGTCAAGCGACGCCGATCTGGGGCCATAATCGGATGTTGGGCCGTAACTGCTGTATTCCCAGTAGTTTTTGTACTTGGGTATGAGAAACATATCCTTGAAAAAAGGGAGCAGATAGATATATTCGCATTTGTTTAAGAGAATTAAGGACGAAATATTTTCATCGGGGTAATTGAAATCGAGGTGAGGAAAATGTTTTGTAAATTCCCATTTGCCTCTCGTGGTGAAATTGAAGCCGCGGTTCCTGAAAATCTCATACTGCCCAACAAGCATTTCGACCAACGCATCGCGGTAATCCAATGGATCCACCACGGTATTGTACTTGGAAACCATCAAACCATGGGCGGAATCAAATCCGATATAGGAGGTTTGCGTATGGTTTGGAATGTTGTCCTTTACCGTGCGCAAATAATTGTCAACAGTGAGCTTTTTATCTCCCGCGAGATCGTTTTTGTACCTCAGCAGGGAATAGAGCGTGGTGGATCTTTCGGGGGCGTAGATTTGACCGACCGCCACTGTATCCTGATAGGTCATTTGAAATGAATTCTGTTCACTCTCTTCGGAAACGGCGCCGAGGGTCAGATTGAGTTTCGGGAGAATTTGATAGCTGCCTTTCACATGAAAACCCAGGAGCCCCTTACTTACCTGGCCATCGCTCGAATCATTCACCCATTTCCCGGCCATGTCATTATAGCGCATGTATCGTTCCTGGGGAAGATAGAAACTGGGCACATAAGGATAGTCAGGGTAGGCGTCATCCTCTATGTCATCCGGAACGCCATTATTGTTTTTGTCAAAATAGAGCGCCGACTTGGGAGGATCACATTCATAGTTAAGGAAATCTTCCTCGAAATCATAGACGTTATTCTTATTCTTATCATATTTCATGGGGATTACTCCGTCGGGATCTCCTAGTGGAACGGCATTTATCTTGGACTGGCCGTTTTCCGGATACTCGTCCCTGTCGTCGTTGTCTTCAACGAGAGAATACATATATTTGCCGCTTCCGAATTCATCTCCTTTGGGAAAAAGCGGGTCGGAAAAATTCGTATGGTACTTGGCCTGGACAATATAACCTTCGCCGCCTAATTTCAATTGATCGAAAATGTCCCATTGTAAATTTACCGTGGCTACGTCGCCCGGACGCGGGGAAAAAGAACCGCCAAGCACATCCTGGCACTGATCGAATTCGCCGTCCAGCGTGAGCTTCGGCACGGTGAGGTTACAATGGCCGTTCAATCCGTAGATATACATTGCCGTCGGAGTATTTTTCGGAAAGGAATCGTTTAAATTGCCATTGAACGAGTTTCCCTGTTTCATTTCCGAATGATGCATATTTATCCACGTGGCCCCGGCATAAAAATTCTCATTGATTTTTTTCGTGTAGTGAAATCCATGGAGCCAGTCTTCACTGTCCGTTGGTACGCCTGCGTCGGAGACGCCGCCGAACTGTCCCGTATTTGAGATAGTCGAGGTGATGAGCGAAAACGTATTCATCCCATAGAGCGCATCAAAAAATATGTCAAAGCGGGCGCCGCAAAATAAGGATTGATTGAATGTCCACGGCGTAAATTCAGTTTTCACCCTGTCGCCGATCATGGCAAGTATCCCGCGCTTATCGGATATGTCGCCAACCTGCACCATGCCATTTAACCACTTTTTCAGGATAGGATGGAGGTTTATGCCGGATTGCGCAGTGCCCGCGGAATTCCTGTCCATCGACATCCCATAAAGATAGAATCCTTCGAGTAGATGATTGCCGAAAATGTCATAGTAATTCCATGCGGGAACTTCACCCACCCAGCCGGGGTTCAGATAGGAACCCTTCGCCGCGTAATTCAAATATTCGGGAGGCGTTTCCCTTGACAAACCAGCGGTGTCGTAGTAAACTAATGCCAGCGCATCGGTCAGGAAAAAAAGGATGCCTATTGAAAACAGGCATACCTTGTTGAATTTTTTCATGATACGCAATCTCCTTGCATAGTGCAATTGAATCGGTTATGCATTCCTGTTCATTTTCCGACAATGGATAAACCCCGGCGTTTCGCCGGCTCCAGTTTTTGAGAATCGATAGCGGTTGGATGAGGTGAATTAGTATCTGCCGTGAATGCCTGGGGATTGATTATCGGTATGGCGCCGAGAATCGTTGTGTCACGCTTCACAAAGAGCAGGCTGCTTTGAGTAAGAATCAACCCGGGTAGAGGAGAGGCGGCTATCGGCACCGTGTCGATGAATGGAATCGTATCCGCGATTGTTTCAGCCGTGTGGCTTACAAGGGGCACAATACTTGTCACGCCGTTGGTATAGGTCTCGACTTCCAAATCAACTTGGCTCTTCCCGCTTATAATGACGCTTACGCTGCTGGGTCCTATTGACGGAAATTCGTAGATCCATTTTATCGAATCGGTATGCACCGTCACGCTATCCAGAAAACCATCCGGCTGGACAAAGTAAAACAAATTGTTGACTGCGACGGACGTTGTTTCCATTCTCCCGCTTAAATCACTAAGAGATTCATTTCCGCCGCATCGCATTGTCAATACTACGATGCTTGCCAGCAACGTCATCATTGTCATGTTACGCATAGCGCCTCCGCCGTCCGAAAAGAATTAAATTTTACAGAGACTAGGTTTGAGCGTTCCGAGAAGCCGATTTAATCGTTTAATTCGAGCTTCCCCTAACCCACCTTCAACCTGCACGCCGCCAAGGGTTATCTGTATCATTATCGTTGGATTATTTGTATCATTATCGTTAATGTATGTCCGACAAAAATATTTTTTAAAATACCTTCGGGTAACGAGAAAAGCAAGCGGAGAAATTTTCATCCGTTGGATGCGGAACAATTTACAAAACCGTCAAGGCGCGTCAATGGCTAGTTAATTTCCTTGAAGAACCGGGCGGCTTCCCGCCGGAAACCTATTTGTCAACTACCGCGCTTCGGTGTCGCCCTCCCCAAGACAACTACGTCGAAGGCTCCCGCTCCGTAGTGGAGGCGTATTATACGGATCTTTTATACTGTCTACAAAGTATTCCATTATGCTGTAAGATATCAGTGGAAGAATTTACGCCTTCTTCCTGATGGCGGCTTTGATTCCCAAATAGTGGTTGCCGTTGAGTATAAAATTACAATTTTGTTGGGACCTAAGCTGTTGTTATTGTTTAACATTATTTGTATACTAAAATTAATAATAAAATTAAAAATAGTCGTTTGATAAGTATAAAAATGTATTCTAAAATATAAAAATATTTACTAAAAATGTTGACAGCGATTCATTTTTGGAATATATTACTTTAAACTCACATTGTTTGTGGGTATACATTATTTGCTCTGCGAATTTTATGTTATTCCAACGGATACATTAAAGATTATGAGTTCCAAGGTCATCTCAGTATTCGACTTTACCGACTATCGGGCTTTTCTCAGCCGCTATTACCAATGGCATAAAGAAAACTCTCGAGGATTTTCTCACCGGCTCATGGCGCAAACCCTCGGATTTACTTCGCCTAACTTTCTTAAATTGGTCATGGACGACAAACGAAATATCAGCAAGGAAGCCGCGGCTCAAATCGCCAAAGGATTGGGGCTGAAAAAGAAAGAATCCGAATACTTTTGCTATATCGTTTTCTTTTCCCAGGCAAAGACCGGAATCGAAAAAAATTACTATTTCGGCCTTATCGCCTCCTTGCGCTCGCATACCAACATCGCCACGGTCGGCCCGGACCAATTCGCCTACTTCGGCGAATGGTACCATCCCGCGGTCCGTGAATTGATAAAAGGGAAACACGACCCTCTTGATTATAAAGCGCTCTCGATGTCGCTGAATAAGAAAGTCTCCGCGATGAAAATTAAAAAATCCGTTGACCTTCTTAAAAAGCTCGGATTGATATCCCTTTGCCCCGATACAACGTATCACCATTCATCACCCTTGCTCAATACCGAAAACGAGCTTCAATCCTTCGCGATCCGGCAGTATCACAAGAAAGTACTCAACTGTTCCCAATGGGCGCTCGACGAAACGCCTCCCGAGCAGCGCGAAGTTTCGCACTTGACCGTTACAATTTCTCCGCAGGGGTTCGGAAAAATAAAAAAGCGCATTCAGGAGTTCCGGGAGGAACTTCTTCAATTGGTTTCCGGCGACCGCGGCGCCGACGGCGTGTATCACGTAAATTTTCAATTTTATCCTATTGCAAAGAATAACGAAGGTGAGACGAACCATGACCATACTTAGAAAAAATTCCCTGCTTTGGTTCGCCGCGGCGGCAAGCTTCGCGACTATCATTTTCTCGTGCTCCAATACAACTTTCCCCCTTTCCGGCAACAACAATGGAGGAAGCGGTACAGGGGTAGGCAACGGCGCTATCCTAGGCACCGTAATTTACCCCGACAGCGCTCCGGTTGTTGGGGCCATCGTCCGGTTGCGGCCGCAAAACTATCTTGCCGACACATCGGGAAGACCCCCCCAATCCCTTGAAGATTCCATCAAAACGTTGAGAACTGATTCCGCCGGCAATTTTTCCATAGACTCGGTTGATACCGGTCGTACGTATTTCATTGAAGTAAACGATCAAAAATCACGGGCTCAGGCCACGTTGTTTAAAGTGTCGCCAAAGCAAGGGCCCTTGAAACTCGCGACACGCGTGGTAAATCCCGTCGCAAGCATAATTGGAGAAATCATCATAACCGGATTGCCCGTATCGGCCTATGTGCAAATTTATGGCTTGGAACGATTGGGCCGGACGGACGCCTCGGGAAGCTTTACGTTTACTGATTTGCCGGTCGGTAAGTGTGAAGAAGGCGAATGTGAATACAAGTTGAGGATTTTAGTGCCTAAGGCCACCGGTGGAATTAAGTCCATCGACTATGAATTGGAAGTCGAATCGGGCGGAAAAGTTTCCATTGAAATTGAAGATTCAAATGGCGACGATCATTAGAACCATTTTTCGGATATTACAACTTTCACCTTAAAAAAAGGAGGTATCGGTGAAATCTTCACGTTTGATCAAAGGGACTCTGTGCGTTGCGGCATGCATACTTTTGGTTCATGCCGACAATCTTTCGGTTACTTTTACGGCAGCCGGGTTCAACAAAGAATACGACGTCATCGTATGGATTGAAAACGGCTCCAGTGCTTTTGTCAAGACTGTCGCCATTTGGGGAAGCGACCGGCGGGACGTTTCGCCGTGGTCGTCGCTTTCCACCTCAACCGTTGACGCCACAACGAGCGCGACGCAAAGTTCGACGAAAAATCTGAGCGCAAGCTGGAACGGCACCAATGTATCTAAAGCCGAGGTTTCCAATGGAACATACTTTTTGTGCATCAGCGGTGGTATCGACGGCGGTCCGTTTCCTTTAAGCAAGACGCAGTTTACTTTCGATGGAACCTCAAAAACAATCACCGGATCATCGACGAATTTTACGAATATCAGCATAAAAATTACCGGCAAGGGGAGTAGCGCGGTTTCTCCACCTACCATCCCCAGCGCGAGTGATAAATCCGCGTCAATATCACTGTTCGCTCCTAACGGTGCCCTCATTATGAAGCGGGACATCGCTCGACAAGGCATCGGCAGGGTTTTATGCGGTCTTTTTGTTGATCAAAAGCCCGGAATATATCTGGTATCGATAAAAACAAATGGAGTTACCATGACGAAAAAATTTAATTTGGCGCGATAAGCGATTTTGCTTTATAATTATGCTATTGACCTTTGGCCGGGCACTCCTTGCTTGTTGACATATGCGCCTCCCCGGCGCGTCGTCCGCCGGAAGAAGGGGTACGGACGTAAAATATTTCTATTTTGGACGGAACTGAGTATATTACAATACTATTTCTTTTATGCCGAAAAAAAAGGAGAATGTATGGACAATCGGGAGAGGGAAAAAAAAGGCGAAGGCGCGACCGATGTCGATCGTCGTGAGTTTTTAAAGTTTTGCTCCACGGTTGCCGTGGCCATAGGCTTGGCGCCGTCGTTTGGTTCCAAAGTCGCGGCAGCGCTCATGTCGGCGAACCGGCCGCCCGTTCTTTGGCTTCACTTTGCGGAATGTACGGGATGCACTGAAGCGGTGCTTAGGAGCGTCAACCCCTTTTTCGACGACCTTATTCTGGGCGTCATTTCGCTGGATTATCACGAAACGCTCATGGCCGGCGCCGGCGCAACGGTTCACGACATACTCACCGCGTCGGCAGAAAAATACAAGGGTCAATTTTTTTGCGTGGTCGAAGGTTCCATTCCTACCGCTCAAAACGGGATTTTCGGAACAGTCAACGGCCGGACGATGTTGAGCGTCGCGCAGGAAATTTGCCCGAAGGCAAAGGGCATCATCGCGATTGGAAATTGCGCGTCGTTCGGCGGCATACCTGCGGCAATCCCTAACCCCACGGGCGCAAAAAACGTCATCGCGGCCCTTAAAGACCTGACGCTACCGCCGGTGATCAACGTTCCCGGTTGTCCACCGAACCCGGTTTCCTTCGTGGGCGTCATCGCTAATTATTTACTCAAGGGAACGCTCCCGGAAACCGACCAGTACCTTCGTCCGCTCTTCGCCTACGGCGCCACCGTCCATTCCACGTGCCCTTTCCTACTGGATACCAATCCAACGACCGGACGCTGCCTCAAACCTAAAGGATGCAAAGGCCCGAATACGGTGAACAATTGCACGACCGTCAAATACAACAACGCCACGAATTTCCCTATGAATGCGGGTCATGTCTGTATCGGATGCAGCGACCCGACCTTTTGGGACATGAACACGCCCTTCTGGGGTTTTCTCGCCGCGGATACTCAACTTCCTCCCACGCCTCTTGAAATTTTCGAGAAAGACGTGAATCCTATCGCGATAAGGCGACCCATGCGCACTGTGGCGCCATCCCTTGTTCGAAAGGGAAACGATGAGGTCTTCGACGTCCTTGGTCGACGGGTTTCCTCGGTGGCAAAGAACGCTTCGGGCCGTCGCATGACGCCGGGTATTTACCTGGACAAAGCCCAATCGCGCGTGCGCAAAATTTTGGGTCTGCGAAATCGGTAACGCCGTCCCTATTCATGTAATAAAGGGCGCATAAAGAAACCTGTACAAGGAGAGAATATAATGTCTCGAATAACGATAGATCCGATTACCCGAATAGAGGGTCATTTGAAAATCGAAGTGGAGGTTACCAACGGCGTTGTCAGCGACGCCTGGAGCAGCGGGACGCTTTTCCGCGGCATAGAGATTATTCTCAAGAACCGATTGCCCGAAGATGCCTGGCTGTTTACCCAACGCGCGTGCGGCGTTTGCACCTATGTTCACGGCGTGGCATCGGTCCGTTGCGTGGAGAATGCCGCATCGGTCACTGTCCCGGACAACGCGCGGATTGTCAGGAATCTTTTGATGGGCGGACAATACGTTCACGATCACCCGATTCATTTTTACCACCTCCATGGTCCCGACTGGATCGATATCGTCAGCGCTCTGAGCGCCGACCCGGCCGCTACCGCGACACTGGCCCAAACGTTATCACCCAATGCGCCGATCATTGATTTCGCGGCAACAAAAACCAAGCTGCAAACCTTCGTCTCAAGCGGCCAGCTCGGTCCCTTCGCGGGCGGTTACTGGGGTCATCCGGCCTATCTCCTGACTCCCGAGGAGAATCTCCTTTTCGCCGCCCATTACCTGTTTGCGCTTCGGCAACAGATCAAGGCCGCGCAAATGCATGCGATTTTCGGCGCGAAAAATCCCCATATCCAAAGCCTTCGCGTGGGCGGGGTAACCTGCAAATTCGACATTGTTGCGGACCGCATTACATTGTTCAGGACGCTACTCACCGACATGCGCAATTTCATCGATACGCTCTATATTCCCGATGTCAAATACGTGGCGAAAAAATACGCGGCCTGGAAGTACGGCGGATTCGGCAATTACCTTTGCTATGGAGAGTTTCCCTCAACCAGCGCCGAAGCGACAAGCAACATGCTCCCCGCCGGCACGATCATGGGTAAAGCGATTTCGACGATAAACACGGTTGACATGGCGCAAATTTCCGAACACGTGGCCCACAGTTGGTATAACGGATCATCGCTCGCTCCAGCCCAGGGTCAAACCGATCCCAACTATACGGGGTACGACACCACCGCCCGGTATTCCTGGCTCAAGGCGCCGCGTTATAACAACCAACCGATGGAGGTGGGACCGCTTGCCCGCATGCTCGTTGCCTATGGAAAAAACGTTCCCGCGGCGGTGAGCCTTGTAAACGATGTCTTGCAGTACGCCGGTCTTACCGCGGCCGACCTTCATTCCGTTCTGGGAAGAGTCGCGGCCAGGGCGATTGAAACGAAAATCATCGCCGACGCGATGGATACATGGCTTAACGGCCTTGATCCCGCGGGTGTATCACTCGTTACTCCCACGATTCCGGCTTCCGCGATGGGAATGGGAACCAACGAGGCGCCCCGCGGCGCTCTGGGTCATTGGATCAACATCCAGAACGGGAAAATCGGAAATTACCAAATGGTAGTGCCGTCGACCTGGAACCTCGGCCCACGCGACGCCAATGATGTGCGGGGTCCCGTCGAGCAGGCGCTCATCGGTACGCCGGTGGCCGATCCGTCAAAACCGATCGAAGTCCTTCGCGTCGTTCACTCCTACGACCCGTGCCTGGCCTGCGCGGTCCACGTGATCGATCCGAAACGGGACAAAACGTATGTAGTAAAAGCGGTATAAAGGAAAATGCTTTGCAATGAGCAATAACGAGATCCTCGTTTTAGGCGTTGGAAATATTCTGTGCTCCGATGAAGGCGCGGGCGTCCATTGCGTTCACCGGTTACAGCAACGGTACGCTTTTTCAGAAAATGTAAAATTGCTCGACGGCGGCACGCTTGGCATGCGGCTTTTGGGAGCTCTTCAGGAATCGACCTATTGTATCGTGGCCGATGTGGCGACCTTCGGATTTGCGCCCGGGTACGTCATGCGTCTGGGAATGGAGGACATTCCCAAGAGCTGCCCCGCGAAAAACTCATTGCACCAGGTAAACTTTTCGGAAACGCTCGTCATAGCGCAATCCCTGGGTATTTTGCCTGTCACGGTGATTATCGGCATCGAGCCGCTCGATATCGAAACGTCGTCAATCTCGCTCACACCGCCGGTGGCCGAAAAAATAGACGAAATGTGCGGCCGCATACTCGATGAAATCATTGCCGCCGGGGGATCATATGAACCGAAACCCGAAGCGGGCCGGGAAGAGGATATTTTTAAGACTACGGGGTCGGTGAAACCATCTTTCGACTACGATACTACCGGACAATATAATAATCTATACTTCTTTGGCCATGGGCCACACTAGAAAGGGTGCCGTATGAAGAAAATGTTTATATATGCAATCATTATGGGTCTCTTCGCTCTGAATCTGGAAATCGTCGCGGACAGCCTGTCCGTATCATTTACGAGCAAGGAGATAAGCGGAAAAACGTACAGCCCGGAACGTGATGTCGTTGTTTATATACTCAATGCCGCGGGAAAATTCATAAGAACGGTCGGCATGTGGGGTTTTGACCGAAGCGATTGCCAAACATGGGCTACTCTCAGCAAAAGCAACGAGGTCGACGCGGTTTCGTCGGCGACCGTAACCGGGGCCTCATCGGATTTAAGCGTGACGTGGAACGGCATGGATACGAGTGAACAAGCGGTTCCCAATGGAACATATTGGTTGTGCCTGGAAGCAACGGCATCGGATAAGAATGCGTCGGCGCCCCGGCTCAAATGCAGGATCGTGCTTGACGGAACATCAAAAACATCCACGACCGCCGATTCCTCGTTAAACAATGGTTCGACCTATTTTACCGCATTGAGCGTTTATATTTTCGGAAATGGAGCGGCTATCCGGCCGCCCGTAAACGCGGCAATGGGCGAAAAACGGATGTTCTCCTTTTTGATTGGGAGCAGCCGTGTCGCCATTGCAACAGGCGGGAAGGAAAACATCGCCGTGGAGCTCTTCACCCTGCGCGGCGCCAAGATGGCCAACCGGGTTCTCCTGACGCCGAAGGATGGCGCCCCCGATCTGTTCCGAAATGTTAATCCCGGAATGTATATTGCGAAAGTCTCGTCGCGGTATGGATCAATACGGCAAAAGGTACTCATCGGAAAATAGCTGCGGGACGGCTGGAGGCGCACGATCGGGAATTCAAACGCCCCGTATTTCACACCTTTCCACAAACTGCGATACTATTTCCCGATACTTCTCAATTTCTTCCTTGGCAACCGGCGGCATTTTGCTCATGGACGGATTCAGTAGGGGCGTTGTGGTTTTCATCGGCTGCAAATAGACTTTTTTTATCCCGGAAAGCATTAACGCAAGTTCTTCAATAATCTTTTTATTAACAATATCTGGAGCTATTGTTATTCTTATTTCAGCATTTTCATTCATAACTTTTACGATGGCTATCGATTTCGCCAGCCTTTCTTTCACATCAACATACCACGCTTTCAGCATTTTTGCATAATTGGCAGGTATTGTTTTAACATCCAATGCCAAATAATCCGGGGCAATGGCTTCAATCTTTTCCGGCAACATTCCATTAGTGTCTAGTTTAACGCTATACCCCATGAACCGTACTATCGTTGCAATGTTTTGCGCCGAATCGTGCATTGTCGGCTCTCCGCCGGACAAAACCACGCCGCTTATACGTCCTTTGCGTTTTTGTAGAAATTCCTGAATCTCCCGCAATGGAATTTCGGGTTGATCGTCATTGCCGATAAGTTCGGGGTTATGACAATAGGGGCAACGTAAATTGCACCCCGAAAAAAAAAGGACGGTCGAAACCGTCCCGGGGAAATCAATAAACGAGTTTTTGACCCACCCCGCTACACCGGTAGCGTCAGTTCGCATGCGATCTCCTCAGTGGGAACTTCGGATTTCGGGATAACCGTTGCCGTGGCGGAAATACCTTTTTTGTAAATTTTACGATTGTTGTATTCCGATTTTTTGCCTTGGTTCCAGTTTTGGACCGGCCGGTAATAGCCCACGATACGCGCGTACACCTCGGTTTCCTCGCCGCAATTGGGGCAGGAGAAATGCTCGCCCTTAAGGTAGCCGTGACGCTGACACACGGAGAATGTCGGCGAAATGGTGAAATAGGGTATTTCATAACCTTCGGCAATGGACCGGACCAATTTTTTGCAGGTTTCGGCGTCATCAATCGATTCCCCGATGTATGCGTGAAACACGGTCCCGCCGGTATAGAGGCGCTGTATAGGATTTTGCATATCCAAGGCCTCGAACAGATCGTCGGTGGCGTTAACGGGAAGTTGCGTTGAATTGGTATAGTAGGGATTTTCATTGCCGGGAATGATCATCCGTGAAAATTTCTGCCGGTCGATTTTCGCCATGCGGTACGACGTGCCTTCGGCGGGCGTGGCTTCGAGGTTGTGTAAATTTCCGGTCTTCTCCTGGAATTCAACGAGTTTACCGCGCATGTGGGCCAGGACTTTTATGGCGAAGTCGCGCGCCTGCGGATCGGTCAAATCCTTACCCATGAAATTGAGCGTGGATTCGTTCATTCCCACCAACCCAATCGTTGAAAAATGATTGTTCCAGTGGCGCAAATACCGCTGCGTATAGGGGAAAAGCCCCTGCTCCATGAGCTTGGTAATAACCGTGCGTTTAATGGACAGCGCGTCCCTCGCAAGGCACATGAAGTGGTCGATTTGGCTGAAATAATCCTCTTCAGTCGATGAAAGATACCCAATGCGCGGCAGGTTAATGGTGACCACGCCGATGGAACCGGTAAACTCGTCGGAACCGAACAGGCCGCCGCCGCGCGTGCGCAGTTCGCGCTTGTCAAGTTGCAGCCTGCAACACATGGAACGCACATCGCCGGGATTGAGGCTTGAATTAATGAAATTTTGAAAGTAGGGAGTGCCGTATTTGCCGGTCATTTTAAAAAGCAACCGGGCGTTTTCAGTGTCCCAATTGAAATTTTTCGTCAAATTATACGTAGGAATCGGGTACGAAAATCCGCGGCCGTCCGCGTCTCCGCCGATAAGCACCTCCAAAAACGCCTTATTGATCATGTCCATTTCTTTTTGAAAATCGCCGTAGGTCACCGCAAGCGCCTGTCCGTCCACGATTGCCGGTTGGTCCTTAAGGTCGTCGGGGACCACCCAATCCAGCGTTATATTCGTAAACGGGGCTTGCGATCCCCAGCGCGACGGCGTATTGACGCCGAAAATAAACGACTGGACGTTTTGTTTTACCTCCTCGTAGGAAAGCTTATCGACCCGAACGAAAGGGGCGAGGTAGGTGTCGAACGATGAAAACGCCTGGGCGCCCGCCCACTCGTTTTGCAGGATGCCTAAAAAATTCACCATCTGTTGCACGAGGGTCGATAGGTGCTTCGCGGGACGCGAGGATATTTTGCTTTTTACTCCGCCCAGTCCTTCGGCAATGAGTTGCCGCAGGGACCATCCCGCGCAGTAGCCGGAAAACATGGAAAGATCGTGGATATGGATTTCCCCATTTCGGTGGGCGTCGGCGATTTCGCGTGGGTAAATGTTTTCAAGCCAATAATTCGCGGTAACCGCTCCGCTGTTATGAAGGATAAGCCCGCCCAGGGAATAATTCACGTTTGAATTTTCATGAACACGCCAATCCTGCTGCTTCAAATATCCGTCCATGGTATTGACGATATCTAGAAGGATATCGCGGGCGTTGCGGGCGCGGCGGTGTTGCTCCCGGTAAAGTATATAAGCCTTTGCGACGCGCGCCTGTCCCTGTTCGATAAGCGTTTTTTCAACAATGTCCTGTATTTCCTCGACCGCCGGGATGGAATTGGAGTGGAACTTTGATCCGATGACTTCTTCAACCTGTTTGGCAAGGGCAAGCGCAAGCCCGAAGTCCTTTCCGCCAACGGCCTCGGCGGCCTTAAAAATCGCGTTTGCGATTTTATAATTATCGTAGGGAACAAGCTTACCGTCGCGTTTTCGGATTGTCGAAATCATGATATGGTACGTCTCCTCGAACCGATAAAACCACACTATATGCCGTCATTTGGTAATGAAGTATACAATATATATGGTTTCATGTCAAAGAATAATTTTTTTCAATGGAATTAATTTACTTTGGAAATTTCGCTGCGATAACGCGGGAGCCGAGAATCCCATTGCGGTAGGCTATACCTGTTCAATGAGCGCTTTCAGGACCCCAGGTATTGCATTGAGTATATCGCTCGCGATCATCCCATATTCCCCGAATTCCTTACTCGCGGCATTTCCCGCCTGACCGTGTATGAACGCCCCCAGGATCGCCGCATCGGTAAGACCGCATCCTTGCGCGGCAAGCGATGCGATGATGCCCGTAAGCACGTCCCCGCATCCGGCCGTGGCCATTCCGGAATTTCCGAACGGCAGAAGGTAGGCCCTTCCTTGGGAATCGGCGACGATGGTAGGGCTTCCCTTATAAAGAATCGTCATCGCGTATTCGACGGCCGTTTCCTTCAACACCCGCACCGCGTCCAAAGGATGCTTAGGCAGCGGGGAAAACACCCGCCCCCATTCCCCGCTATGCGGCGTTATTAAAAGCGGGCACGCGTGACGTTTAAGGTCCTCTGGGCGGCCCTTATAGGCGTTGATTCCGTCGGCGTCAAGAATGAGCGGACGGTCAACCGTTGCCGCCAGCTCACGGACGAGCCTGCCGGTTTCTTCTTCATGTGAAATACCCGGTCCAATGCCGAAAGCCTGCGCGCCGGAGGCAAAAGAACGAAGGGAATCAAGCGCGGAATAGGCGGGAGAACCCGCCTCCGTTTCGGCAATGCCCTGCAGCACGACTTCCACGCAATGCGCGGAAAGCGCGTTAACGGCCCCGGCGGGAGTAAAAAGACGAACCATGCCGCACCCGGTTCGCATCGCAGCTTTCGACGAAAGAGCTGCGGAACCGGTCATGCCTGCGCTGCCGCAGAGCATGCACGCGACGCCATGGTCGAATTTCGATCCGGAGGGTTTACGGGGCGGCATCACCTTCCGCAATTTTTCCGGTGTAGGAAGAAAAAGCCCGGGACGGCATTCCTCAACGATTTCCTCGGGATATCCAAGGTCCTTTATAATGTAGTCGCCCACGACCGATTTTCCCGGATAAAAATACGTCCCGATTTTTGGAAACCCCATGGTAACGGTCGCTTTCGCGTGAATACAAGGCGTGCCGGGAATTCCCGCATCGTTATCCAATCCGGAAGGAGTATCCACGGCCACGACGGGAATGCCCGATTGATTGATGGCCTCTATGGTTTCCGCGAAGAGGCCTTGCGGGTTTCCGCTGAGGCCCGTTCCCAGCAGAGCGTCGATGATGAGCGTGGAACGGCAAAGATTACGGATATCCTCCGTGTCGTCAAGCAACAGGAAGTTCCCGTCGCAAGCGAGATATTGATCGTAGGCCAACCGGGTCTCGGGCGTTAATTCGTTGGAACGGGACAATCCGAAGCACATGACCCGGTATCCGGCTTCGAGCAGCAGCCGCGCGACGACAAAACCATCTCCCCCGTTATTGCCTTTGCCGCACACAACGGCTATTTCTCCATGACGGGGGTCGGGCGCCATTGCTCTAACAACGTCGTATACTCCCGCGCCGGCCCTTAACATATATGAATAGCCGACCGCGATATCGTTTTTAATGGCTTTTTCATCGATACGACGCATCAGATCCACGGATACCACAGGTATCATACTCATTCCTTTCGTTACTATGTTTCCGCACTGTTGATTGCAGCGGGTAGAGCGTCCGGTTTTAAATTACGTCGTATGCCTGATGAATGCAACCATCGAACACGCTCATGAGGCCGCGCCTGAAGGCCTTACAAGGATGATAATTTTCAGACTTGGAACCGCAGGCGGGCAGGAGGGTTGGGAACGAATACGATTTAATTTTCCAACCACTTCTACCCAATCCGATCAGTCGGCACCTATTTTTTATAAGGGTATGAGGCCCGAAACCGGTCCCTTGAAGTCTTCTTGACTAAATAGAAGGAAAAACCGCCATGGTACACGTATCGAACGCGCGAAATTTGCCTAAGGAATTCATCAATCCTTTACCGGAGGCCGACGGATTAAAGGGATTAAAATCAGGTTTGACCTGCTTTGTCGGTGTTGACGGAGGGGCTACAAAAACGATCGCTTTAGCCTATAATGTCAAAGACGACAAAATCGGGTTCGGCGTAGCCGGATCAAGCAACCCCGAATCGGTGGGCACGGCGGCGGCCGTGGATTCGGTTCGAAGGGCGATACTGGACGCACTCACTACCGTCGGGTCATCCTCAAGCAACGTGGCATGCAGCGTGCAGTCGATCGCGGGCATCACCAGTGACCAAGACGCCCGCGCGTTCGAAAAGCATTTTTCCGAATTTCATTCGGTTTACGCCACCAACGATGTCGTTGCCGCATGGGCCTCGGGTACCGTCTGTACGCAAGGCATCGCCATTATCGCCGGAACCGGAAGCCATACCATCGGCGTGAATGAAAAAGGAGTATATTGCCGGGCCGGCGGCTGGGGACATATCATGGGAGATGAGGGAGCGGGCTATATAATCGGGCTCTCGGGCATCCGCGAAGCCCTGCGCTCCTATGACGGCCGCGCGGAAAAAACAACGCTCCTGAAACGGCTCCTGAAATTTTACGACATTCCCTCACCCGACGATATGTTGCGTTTGGTGTATAAGGAAAACCTTTCAAAGGATAAAATCTCGGCCTTCGCTTCCTGCATGGCGGAGGAAGCGGTCAAGGGCGACGCCGCGTCGATACGAATATTTGAAACCGCGGGCGCGGAATTGGGCATAGCGGCCTCGGCGGTCGCCAAACGCCTTGGAATATGCGATGCCGCGTTTCCCGTCGCGCTCATCGGCAGCGTCTTTCTTTCCAAGGCGCTCGTCGTTCCTTCATTGCAAAGCGTCATAAACGAATGCGCGCCGCATGCCGAAATAGTGTTTCCCTCCATACCGCCTGTCGCAGGAGCGCTGCTGCTTGCCTTGCGGGCTGCCGGCATGTGGCAAGCCGTCGAAATGGAACGCTTTCAACAACGGGTCAATACAGTGTTGCGGAAATAGCAATGACTCCATTTTTATCACGACTGTATCATAGCTATAAAGGCAAATGGCTGCTTGCTATTTTCTCCATTTGTTTCGTGATGTTTTTTTTACTCATCATCGACCGAATCATCCTTAACCGCCAATTTCTTTATCAGAGGGAGATGCAACGAATCAACAATATCGGCATGCTTTTGACCAACTTTATTGGAGACAATTTGCTGGATAATGATACGAATGACGTAAAAAGGATCGTTAAAAGCTCCATCGAACAGTCGGACATCGAACTTGTATCGGTGCTCGACCCGCGCAAAACCGTTCGGTATTCCTCCCGTGAATACTTTCAAGGCGAACAAAATCCTTTTAATGACAGCGGATCCGATGTCCTCAGAGGAGAAATTTATTACAAAACATTTCCTTTAGTCTACCACGATCAAAATCTGGGGTATTTGCAAATAGGGTACTCCCTGAAAAAAATCCGTCAAAATTTGAGCTCCACGTTTTATTGGGAAGTTTTCGTCGAAGTGCTGCTCTTTTTCGCGATTCTATTCTTCGCGTGGCGTATTACGGAATCACTGTTACGGCCCTTGTCGGAAATGAAGGACATATCGAATACTATTGCCAACGGGAATTTCTCGGTCCGGGCCAAGGTGACGTCACACGACATTATCGGCGAACTTGCCGAAGCGCTCAACAACATGGCGCTGCAGCTTGGGGATTTGACGGACAACATGAAAATCCGCATCCAGGAGGCGACCTCCGATCTTACGTTCAGCAATAATGAGCTCTCAAAAAAAACCCGCGAGCTCGAACGGTCCAATACAAGGCTTCTTGAACTTGACAAGTTAAAGTCTGATTTCGTTTCCATGGTTTCCCATGAATTGAAGACGCCGCTTACGTCGATCATCGGTTTTTCTAAAACGCTGCTTTCGCTTGAACTTCCCAATGACCAGCGGACCAAATACCTGAAAATCATCGAATCCGAAGGGAAACGTTTGGCGCAGCTCATCGAGCAATACTTGGACATCTCTAAAATCGAGGCCGGAAAATTCCACCTCAGCCTCGGCGGCGTCGATATGCTTTCGCTCGTAAGCGATGTCGTCAACCAACAGAAAATGCGGTCGGACCACGCCATCGAGCTCGTCATACCCGCGGTGGCGCCCCCGATCCGGGCCGACGGCGAGCAACTTCGGCGCGTCATCCTCAACCTTCTCGACAATGCCTGCAAATACAGCCCGTTCGGCGCCAAGGTGGACATTACGGTGACGGAGCGCGTCGACGGGATCGTCGTCAGCGTCCGGGACCGCGGTCCGGGAATAAAAAAAGAAGACCTTGGCAATATCTTCGAGAAATTCTACCGGGCATCGGACAAAATCACCGAACTGACAAGGGGAAGCGGACTTGGGTTGGCTATTTCCAAAGGCATTGTCGATGCCCATGGAGGCGCGATATGGGTTGAATCCGAAATCGGGAAAGGCGCTGTTTTTAGTTTTAGCCTGCCCAAAGCATAAAAGAGACCGGGGCGCCATGCCGGGACTTTCCCGGATACGAAGAGGCCTCGATGGAAAAGGCAGTACATGATGGCAGCGACGATTTTTATCGTTGATGACGATCAAAACATCCGGGAACTTCTTTCCGTGAACCTCATCGCCGCGGGATATACCGTCATTGAAGCTTCCAACGGCAAGGAGGCCATGGGAAAAATACGGGAAAGGGTTCCGGAGTTGATTATTTTAGATATCATGATGCCCGAAATAGACGGGTGGGAATTTTGCAAGTTCGTCCGCGACGATCCGCAGCTTGAAAACATAAAAATCATCATGCTCACCGCGCGAGGCGCCGAAAAGGACAAATTGATAGGACGGGAAATATTCTTCGCTGATGAGTATATGACGAAACCCTTTGACGTCGACGTCGTGATAGCCTCGATCGAAAGGCTTTTACATGGACACGCCTAATGAAAAAACCATGCTGGAGCTGACGGGCGAGCCGATTTCCTCCGGTTTCGCCATTGGTGAAGTTTTCCTTTTTCGGCAGATCGATTTAAACGCTTTAGGCAAGACGAAATTTCATGTTGAAGATACTCTTAAGGAAGTCGAACGTCTTGAATCCATTATAGCGAAAACGTTGGAACAACTCACTACCATCATCGGCCGGGAAAATCTTACCGCCACCGTTTCCGAAATATTCAAGGTACAGCTTCGGATGCTTGAAGACGGCGGTTTTATACAAGAAATAAAAACCATCGTTCATTCCCAAAACGCGAATATCGAATACGTCTTGTCAAATCAAATACAAGCGCTTGAGACGAAATTCCGGTCCATTGACAACGAACTGATGCGAACGCGATTTTTGGATGTTCAGGACATGTATTACCGTCTCCTTCGCAATTGTCTGGAAATCGAACATGTCCGGTCGAATCCCCTTAAACGGGTACGCTCACCGGTCATTTTCGTCGCGGAAAAATTGCTTCCTTCCGACATTGCGTTGCTTGACCATGATAAGCTTTTGGGTATCATCATCGAGGAGGGCAGCAGCGTTTCCCATGTGGCCATCATCGCCAAGGCGCTGGGAATTCCCGCGATCATCAAAGTGGCGGGCATTTCCACGCTGCTCAGGGCGCATGAAAAGGCGATCATCGATGCGGTCAAGGGCAAAGTCATCATTAACCCCTCCGAGCCCGTCATTGCATCGTATGAAAAGATGGAGAAAAACTATTCTTCGGCAAAGGTTGCTCTCGGGAAGCAACACGGCGAAGCCGAATGCGCAACCACCGACGGAGTCACTGTATTTCTAGAAGCGAATGTAGGATCGCTCAAAGAAACCCATGAAGCGTTCGCGAATGGGGCACGGGGAATCGGGTTGCTGCGAACCGAGCTTTTTTATATGTCATGCGCATCCCTGCCTTCGGTTGATGAAGAATACGACTATTACTCGACCATCCTTTCGGTTGCCCGCGATCGAAGCGTGACCATCCGTCTTTTAGACCTGGGAGCCGACAAGAATTTACCGTATTTACCGTCCTATGATGAGGAAAATCCGCAAATGGGGATCAGAGGCATACGGTTCCTTCTGCGGACTCCCGAAGTTCTTCGCAAACACCTGCAAAGCATCCTCCGGGCAAGCAAGCTGGGACGCGTCAAGCTTCTCATCCCATTCGTCACCACGGTAAGCGACGTCAGGCGGACCCTTGACGTTATCGGCGATGTTTGCAAACAAGAAAACGTCGCCCGGGCGGATTTTCGCCTCGGCATCATGGTCGAAATCCCGTCCGTGGCCTTGTCGCTTCCTCATTTTTGGCCATTTATAGATTTTGTCAACATCGGCACCAACGATCTGGTGCAATATACGTTCGCGGCAAGCCGGGAAGACGGCAATGTGGAGAACTACCGGCAACTGCTGCATCCGGTCATCCTCACCATGATTAAAAGCTGCGCCGCCTCGGCGATGCGCAATAAAAAAGACCTCTCCGTATGCGGCGAAATGGCCTCGGATCCTTTCATGGCCCCGCTCTTGATAGGGCTGGGCGTGCGGTCCCTTTCCATGCAGGCCGCGTCGATTCCGCAGGTGCGAAAAGCGATTGTGGAATACTCCTCCAAAGACCTTACAAGGCTGGCTAAAAAAGCCCTGGCGGCTAAAAAGCTGTGACCCGGTAAAAAAACAGGCCATTCCCCTCTGGCGCTATCGGATGTTTTGTTATATAATCAAAAGCAGCCGACTTCATTACCATGAACAATCCTACAAACTCTCCTCAATGGTATTCTTTCCTTTCCAGCAATATCACCCGTTTGTTGACGGCAATCGCCTTGATTATCGCGGCGTGCGCCGCGCCTTCATTAAGGCATGCGGTATGCTACAATCTTTTGCCCCTTTGCGCCATCGGATGCGGCATCGCGCTCAGCGGGAGAATTTCCGTCAACAACGCTTCGTTATGGACCTTGGCGATTATTACCGTTTTTGCCGCGGCCTTTCATACTTACAACCTCGTGCATTTCGGTGTCGGGCTTGAATTTGACAGTAAGGAATATTTATCTCTCGGACAAAGCGTTGCCGCGGGTAACGGGTTGTCGGGATCGGCATACCGCGCTCCACTGTATCCGGCGCTCATAGGTCTCCTCATGATGGTTGGAGATCATTCCGGGCTCTACGTGGTGATTTTGCAACACGCCACGTTAGTTCTCTGTGTGCCGGCCGTCTATAAACTTTCGCGCATGCATGGTTTTTCCGGACAATCGGCGTGCATCGCCTCGGGATTCATGGCTTTAAATTCGCTGCTCATGCACGCGGCGTCGTTCGTCATGACGGAAATACTGTTTTGCGCGCTCTCCCTCTTGGCCCTGGCAACGCTTCGACGTTTATACACCTCGCCAAGTCTCGGCGGTTCGCTTGCCGCGGGAGCGTCGTTTGCCGCCGCAACATATTGCAGACCGCTGCTTTTCCCCGTGCTCGCCTTCGGACTATTGGCGTTTTTTTTGAAAAAAGGGAAACGCGGCGTCCTTGTAGGCAGTGTGGCGCTTATCGCCTATTTCGGCGCAACCGCGCCTTGGGAGTTGAGAAATTTAATGACATCCGGTCATTATGCCATGAGCGCGGGCCTGGGCGTGCAAGCATTTACAAAAGCAATAACATTCCGATGCTTGGACTCACGGGGGCTCCGCTATAAACGAATCGAACAACCGCTTCTGGGGGTCATGAAGGATATGGGCATTGCGGAGGCCGGCGTAGCGCCTATCCCCGAAGACGATTGGAAAACCAACCGGATACCGCACGCGCTCATGGACTCGCTTACAACCCATCATGGGCTTTCATACTTTTCGGCGGCCGAACTCCTGCGCGCGGCCGCGTTCGAGGGGTTCGCGGCGCATCCGAAGCGCTATATGTCAAGCATTGCGCGCTCATGTATTACCCTGTTGGTTTCGTATCGGGAAATACATCCAAGCGTCGGACAAATTGCGCCCATTAGTCCGCCTCCCGGTTACCCGATGCTGCAAAGAATCCTTAACGGCATGGTCCATGTATCCGGATATTGCTTGCTGTTGTTTCCCTTCGCCGCGCTCGTTCGCGGCGCTAAAAACGGCGCGTTATTCATCCCCTTTGCGGTAACGTGCGGCATGTATTTCCTTACCGCTTCAATACAAATAGGCTTTACGCGTTACACCATTCCCTGGCTGCCCTTAACGGCGATATGCGCGGCGTACGTGGTTGAAACGATACTGATTGAAGGAAATAAAATAAGTTGCTTTATAGCGAAAAAGTTTGTACAGCCGGTATTCGGATGTCGGAATAGGGAAACGACGCTTTGAAAATTCATGACGGATGTATTCCGACTTCCGGCTTCCGAATTCCGGTTAGTTACCAAACAGATCCAACAGTTCCCTTGGATGAGAAATGACGAGCTTCGCTCCCGACTGCCTGAGCTCAGTTTCATCCCGAAATCCCCAGAGCGCCCCTACGGGGTGCATTCCCGCCGCGGTCGCGGTTTCCATGTCCGTTTTGCTGTCGCCAAGGTAGATCATGGCCGCGGGTTCAAGGGCCAATAACCCGGCGGTCTCAAGCGCCCCGGCGGGATGGGGCTTGCGGGGAACGTCCTCCCGGGCGCCGAAAACGCTAGTAAAGGAGATTGACGGAAAATAGCGCTTAACGAGGGATTTCGTCATTTCGTCGGGCTTATTGGACAACACCGCGGTTTTTATTTTCAAAGCGGTAATACATTCGAGCAGTTCGGTAACGCCGGGATACGGCATAGTCGCAACAGAGCAATGCGCGCCGTATTCCTCGCTCATCGCGGCAACGCAGGCAATAACCGTCGCGTCGTCCCTGCGTGAAGCGGGAAGCGCCCTTTGAGCCAGCATGGTAATGCCCTCTCCCACAAAATACCGGTACTCCGGAATAGCGTGAACGGGCAGGCCCATGCGATTGAGAACGCTATTCATCGAGCGGCCCAAATCCTCGAGGGTGTTGAGCAGGGTCCCGTCCAAATCAAAGAGCGCTCCCCGGTATTTCATGGAACGGCCCGCAATCGCCGAACTTCCTTTTTTATTTCGGAGAGCGTCTTTCCGCTTGATGCGAACGCAATGGACCCGATGGTCATTTGCGGAATTGAAACGAGTACGAAAACCAATAACGAAAAACCCGTCGCTTGCGTTTTATCAATACCGACCGCCATAAGAGCGATAACGCATAAAAATTGGAAAGAACCGACGTTTGAGGGAGCGTTGGGAACGATGAGCCCCACGAACACGAAAAGGACTACCGCGCAGGCGGTAGCAAGCGGTAAATGAATGCCATAGGCCCGCATGATGATCCAGAAGGCGCCCATATGAAAAACCAGATTGAGACCGGAAAGGAAAAACGACATCGCGAAAAACCGCGACTTGCCCAAGGCCTGTATACTGACATGAATTTTATGCACGAGCCTCATAAACCGGAATAGTGGCCCGCGTATCAGCCCCGCCGATGCGGCAAACCGTTCGATCGGCTTGATTTCACGAAAAACAAGCAAGCAAAAAAACGCCGCCGCTAGCAAAATGATAAGACCCAATATACGCGCCGCCCCGGTAATTTGGGGAGGCAGAGGCACGAGGAGCGCCGCAATCCCAATGCCCGACGCGAGCCAAATGCCGTCAAAGAGATATTCGACGAAAAGCGACGAAAGCGCCGAGGAAAATCGGGCGCAGGTGGACCGGGATACGATGTAGGCCCTCGCCACTTCGCCTACGCGCAGGGGAAATACCATGTTCAAAAAAACACCGGCGTACAATGCGCGCAGTGTTTTAAAAACCGATATATCGCAGAATGACGATAACAACAATTTCCATCGAACGCTTTGTGAAATATAGCGGCCTATGTCAAAAACCATGCCGAAAAGCGCCAACGGCCAATTGATGGCCGCGTATTCCCGCAGTAAAACGCCGGGGTTTATCCCGTGAAAAACCCAGATAAGCGCGCATGCCGCGATCGAATAACCGAACACCGCGGTCCATGACGAACGGGAAACCTTTGTGGGAGAAGAGGAGGGGTTCACCGGATTGCTACGGGGTTTCGCTCAGGATGAATCGGTCCAAGGCCTTTGAAGCTTGAAGGCAAAAATTCAGGAATATTTCCTTGTCTTTGTGCGAAAAGCAACGCGTCGCGAACAAATCGATCGATTTTTTATCGTACAATGAAAGGGTCCCTAAAATCCTGCCGCCACGCTCCAAATACATGCACAAAACCGACTTGGAATCAACCTCCGGCGCGCCGTAGGGCGATGCTTCCAGGTCTTTGATAAGAACCGTGTCCTTATTGGTGATCACGTCGTTGCTGATCCGGTGATCGACGGATTCCAATGCATTCAAGTGGGAAAAACTTTTAAGCGAAAAGGAATCCAGCACATCCAACGTTCCCGTACGCTGGTTATAGAGCCGTAATATGGAGCTTTCAGCCTCCAGAATGATGCATGCGTTGGAAATGATGATAGTGGCCAATTCATTGATCGTCCGCGCGGCGGCCAAGTCGAAGGATACTTCCGAAATAGCTGAAAATTTTATGGATTGGACCCGGATGGATTCCATTTCCTCGTGTTTGTTCAATTCATTGCCGATCATTTCCGAAATTTTTTCCACCACGGCTATTTCCTCCTTCATGCCGTCCTTCGAGGAAATGAGGTGCAGAAATAAAAGCCCCGCCATGACGTCGTTTACCTTTACAGGTTGCGCTATATACCATTTTTTATTATATCCATCCCTGTCGGGAAGACACTGCAATACGGTGGTTTCCGTGGCAACGATTTCCTTGGAAAAATAATCATTAAGTTTCAGGCGTTTTCCCTTGATCAATTTGATGTTGAACGATGAAGAGGCCTTCGCCATGAACACCTTTTTCTCGCCGGAAAATTCATAGTAATTGCAAATTTCAGCATGAAAGGCATTGACCATTTTCAAAAGCAGCAGGTTAAGCCTTTCGTCAAACGCATATTTGAGGGCTAAAATGTCGCGCACGTTATTAAGCAGTGAAAGCGAGAAGGAAGAGGTGGCGATCTTTTCGTATTCCTTTGAGGTCTTGATGATGTCCGCGGTGAACTCCGCGAGGTTCTGCATATACCGCACGTCGGGTTCGGAAAACACCCGGTCGGGCGCCTTGCTGTTGATGCTTAAAACGCCCACGATTTCCCGCCCGATGATCAGTGGAACGCAGATGGAGGAAATCAGGTCCTTGCGTTCGAATTCCGATGCGTATAGTTCTCGGTCGGCGCGGCCCTTTATTAAAAGGGGTTTTCCCGTTTTCGCCACCGTGCCGGCAATGCCTTTCCCCACTTTTTGCTTGGTGGAATCCACGATGTCGGGGTCCAGGCCATCGGATATTTCAATCCGTAATGTCCGCTTTTGCGCATCAAGCAACATAATGGAGCCGCTATCGGCCATGGAGGAGCGGATCGCCACGCTGAGCACCAACTTCAGCAGCTCCTCCTTGTTTTTTGAAAGATATATGGCTTCACGTATTTCGTGAAGGCTGTTAAGGAGCTTGTTCTTATCCTCGTCCATATTGGATGCGATGAGCCCCCGCTGCCCCGTGCTGAAAAGAATGCGCGCGCTTAATCCGCTGAGGATGTCGACGTTTTCCAGATTCAGCGTTTTTAATTTTTGAAAAATTTCAACGTCGTTGGTGGTATTGATAATGATGTCCAATTGCGGCAATTTTTTAAGCTCATTGAGGTCTTCGGTTTCGTCGTTGATAATGCGAATAACCCTGGCCGCCTGGGTCTCTATGAGCGCCAAAAGGACCGCGGCGCATTCCCGGTTAATGCCGACGATGGCGATGTTATGGTGTTTTGATTTCAGATGCATACAAGACCCGATGAATAATCGCTCTCATTCCATTACTTCATCTACTAGTATATCGTTAAACAGGATGAAAGTAAAGTCCAAGCCCCCCGGCTTATTCTCCCATCAGATATTCCACCAGCAATCGAACGCCGAATCCCGTCGCGCCCTGGGGAGTTTCCGCCCCGGCGCCGTCTTCATTAAAGGCTGTTCCTGCAATGTCAATATGCGCCCACGCGGCGTCTCCCGCGAACTCGCGGATGAATGCCGCGCCGGTGATCGAGCCGGCCCAGCCCTTTCTTTTTTTCGAAACATTGCGCATGTCGGCGATATCGCTTTTCAGGGATTCAGCGAATTCCTCGTAGAGCGGAAACGCCCATAGCCGTTCGCCGACACGTTCGCCCGCGGTAAAAAGGCGATCCGCCAAATCCCGGTTATTTGAAAAGAGTCCCGCCACCGTAGTGCCAAGCGCGGTAATAATCCCGCCGGTCAGGGTGGCAAGGTCGATAATGCAATTGGGGTTGAAACGATCCGCGCAATAGGCGATGGCGTCGGCCAATACAAGCCTCCCCTCGGCATCGGTGCTGATGATTTCAACGGTTTTGCCGCTATAGGACGTATACACGTCACCCGGGAAATACGCATCGCGGCCGATGGCATTGTGCGCGAGGCCGCATATCCCGATAACGTTTATGGTGGGCTTATACAGGGGAAGCACCTTCATGACGCCCAGTACGGCGGCGGCGCCGGCCATGTCGCAGCGCATGGTCTCAATGGAACCAGTGGGTTTGAGATTTTGGCCCCCGGAATCGAAGGTGATCCCTTTTCCTATGATGGCGGTCGATTCCTTTGATTTCGGATTGCCGCGATATTCCATTATGACAAGCCGTGGAGGAAAAGCGGAACCTTGTCCCACGGCCTTGAGAAGTCCAAGCCCTTTTTTATCGATGTCTTTTTCGTCCAGCACCGTGCATTTCAAGCGGCCTTCTTCGGCAATGGCGCGCGCCTGAACCGCGAAGGATTCGGGGTACATCACATGGGCGTTTTCATTGACTAAATCGCGGGCGAGGCAAACGCCCTCGCAGAGCTGAAGTTCGCGCCGCGCCGCGGGCATCGAAACCTCTTCGCCTACCGCTTCGATCACGCCGAGCTCGGCGCCCTTATCGCTCTTATATTTTGAAAATGCGTAGGCCCCTAAAAGCGCTCCCTGCAAGGCCGGTTGCCAAAGACCCTTGCCGGCGGCTGCCCCTCCCGGTTCGATGATCGAGAGTTCCGTACGTTTCAATTCCCTTGCCTTTTGGACGCCGCGCGCGGCCGCCGCGCGCACGGTTGACTGAGTGAGAGACGCCATTTCCCCTAAACCGCAATATATACGCGTCAGCGCCGCCTCTTGGTCATAGAGAACGATACTTTCGTTTTTGTCCCCTTTAAAATCAGGTAACGAGGGTCCATCGTTTTTTGTGAAAAAATACAGGTGCGTCGGCATATGGGCGGTTTTGGAAACCTTCAATTTCATGGCGTCTTCCTTTGCGTTTTTGATGGATAATCCCGTTGAGAGAGCGGATAATTATTGAAAGTACATTGTTATGCGGTTAAAGTCAAGGTGCGGCTGTTTCCGGCCTTGCGGCTTATAAAAACAATGTATTTTTAGGGTTTCCAATTGAAGGAAGAGAAATTCGCCGTGAAAATATCCTTTGTATATCCCCGTTTTGAAAAATTCCTCAGCAACAATCCGGAAATTGACAAAGGAATAGCCGATTATTTTCTCGGTGATTTTACAACCCCGCCGTCGCTGGGCATTCCCATTCTCGCAGCGCTCACCCCCTTGCGCTTCGACATCGAACTCATCGACGATAACGGCGGTGACCCCCTGCCGGGAGCCGGAACCGACCTGGCGGCCATCAACTGTTTCACTCCCCAGGCCGCGCGCGCCTTCGAAATCGCGGACCACTTCCGCGGCAAAGGCGCCAAAGTCGTCATGGGCGGTTTTTTCCCTTCGTTCATGGTTGATGAGTGCCTTAAACACGCCGACGCGGTCAATATCGGTGAAGGCGAACCTACCTGGCCCCTTATTCTTGAGGATTTTCAAAAGGGGGAACTTAAAAAGATATACAAAGGCGGATGTTCGTTCGACCTTTCCCGTATGAAAATCCCGCGCCGCGACCTTTTCTATAAAAAGGACGCCTATGACTGGGACGAGGATCTCGTGCAAATCACCCGAGGGTGCTGCTATACCTGCGCCATGTGTTCGATCCCCGCGCACATGGGATCCAAAATCAGGTTCAGACCCATTGACCAGGTAGTGGATGAAATCCGACGACTCAAATACGAGAACGTTTACCTTGCCGACGACACCCTGTTTTTCCAGCAGCGAAAAATGCAGGACTACGCCAAAGCGCTGCTGACGGCGCTCATTCCGCTCAACAAGAAATATTTCGTTTCTTCAACTATGGCCCTCAACGTCGAGACGTCGTTTTTGGACCTCATGGCAAGGGCCGGCGTCAAAAACTTCTATTGCACCCTTAATGTCGACCCCCTTTCCATACGCGCCTTGTCGGGAGAAGAACGCCAGCAGCAACTATTGATCGATTTGGTGAAAAAACTCCGCGACCGCGACATCAATTTTTTCGCCTCATGCGCGCTGGGCAGGGAATGGGATGAAAAGGGAATTGCCGGAAGAATCGTCCGCCTTTTGGACCAAGCGGACATACACACCGCCGAGTTCTTCATCTTCACGCCGTATCCGGGTTCCGTCCACTGGGACCGTCTCCAGCGTCAACGCCGCATCATCGATACGGACTGGACGCACTATAACGGCGGTCACGTCGTCTTCAAGCCGCAGAACATGTCGGCCGACGACTTATACCGTGAATTCATCGCGGTGTGGAACGATTTCTTCCGGCTGCAGAAGGATTCCCATGCCGCAAGTCTGGAGCCCGCAACATGGAGAAACGGTCAAAAATCTGTGGGCAAACCGCTCCAGCGGCAAGGAGTCCGGGGCCAAGCGGTCATTACGGGTATCGGTATTTTAAGTCCAATCGGCAATGACCCCGATACGGTCACCCGCTCGCTTCGGTCGGCCACAACGGGGCTTGCGCCCATCACCCTGTTCGACGCGAGCCGTTTCCGCACGCGCATGGGCGGGGAAGTGCGGGGATTCGATGCACGCGTGCATCTTGACGCTACGGAGATAGCCGAATACGACGACCGATACCTGCACTTTGCGATCGCTGCCGCGCGGGCCGCCGCTGCCGACGCCGGACTATCGCTCACGCCGGGCGCCCCGCGCGCGGATGTCGCGCTGGTGCTGGGAACCTGCAACGGCGGTCTCTTGTCCGCGGAAGAAGAATACAAATGGATTCATGGAAAAGGCTGTAAGGTTTTTAATGAAAAAATGAATCTGCAAGCGCAGTACTACGGCATGGGAAAGGCCCTTTCCCGCGCCTTGGGCATTGGAGGCGAAACGTGGATCGTTACCACCGCATGCTCGTCGACCACCGGCGCGGCGGGTCTGGCGGCCTCACTCATCAATGCGGGGCTCTACGCCACGGTACTCGTGGGCGGCGCGGATTGCCTTTGCATCGCCAACATGTCGGGGTTTAACGGGCTCAAAGCCGTCTCCATCGGAACCATCGCCCCGTTTTCACAACCCGTAGGACTTAACATAGGTGAAGGCGCGGCTTTTTGGGTGGTGGAGGAAATGGAACAAGCGATGCTGCGGCACGTGAAAATGCTCGGCAAGATCGCCGGGCACGCGCTGTCCTGCGATGCCTATCATCCCACCTCCCCCGATCCCCGCGGCGAAGGGGTGTATAAAACCCTTTCGGCCGTACTGAACGATTCAGGATTGATGCTTGAGGAAATCGGCTGCATCAACGCGCACGGCACGGGCACCGAAGCCAACGATCGGGCGGAAAGCCGCGGTATCGCTAAATTCATCGGCGCCGCGGCCATTCCCGTCACTTCAACGAAATCATTCGTCGGCCACTGCATGGGATCCACCGGCATGATTGAAGCGACCTGCAATCTGCTCGCCATGAACGCCGGGTTTATCCCCCCCACCATTAATTTTTCCTTGCCTCGCCCTGGCTGCACGCTTGATTATGTCCCCAATGCCGCGCGGGAAAAAAAATATCATGCGTTTATCTCCGCCAATTACGCCTTCGGGGGGAATAACGCGGCAATCGCCCTGGCGCAATGGGACGTTCCCGTTAAGCGGCGAAAATCCCCGGAAAACCGGCCGGTTATCACCGGCGCCGGAATGATCACCTCCCTGGGGCTAGGCATTGATAAAACCCTGGAGGCGCTCAGAGACCGCCGCGTCGGCATCGCGGCCGTCGAGCGATTGGGCCTTCCGGCGCTTCGATCGAAACTCGCGGGATTGGCGCCGCCCTTTAAATCGGCCGACATCGATCGTAAACTTGACTTTACAGGAATGAACGCCCTGAGCTCCTATGCCGCGGGGGCCTCGTGCATGGCGCTTGATAGAGCGAAACTGCGCGTAGGCCAAAAAAACGCCGACTCGATTGGGATTTGCATGGGAGTGTGCAACGGGCCTCCGGAATCCGATCATATGAACAGTGTTTTTTCAACTCCCGACTTTTCCGCGGACCTCAATTGTTTCGCGAATATTACCGCCAATTCAACCGCGGGTTGGGTATCGAACGCACTATGCCTTAAAGGAGTGAACATGTCGCTTGCGCCCGGCCCCCATGCGGGAATGCAATGCCTCTCGTATTGCGGAAACATGGTACGCGACGGCCGCGCGCAGGCGATTCTCGCGGCCGCGGCGGACGAAATCTACCCGCAGTCCTATTATAACTACGATCTTATCGGATTTTTACATACTGAATCTATGGAACAACGGTATCGGCTTGATTTTTCCCAGGCAAAACGCAAGGTGATCGGAGAAGGCGCGGCAACACTCGTGGTGGAAACGTTGGAAAGCGCGCGACAGCGTAATCAACCGATACTCGGCGAACTCGTCGGTTACGGCATGACCATGGATGCCGTTGAATTTTCCGCGCCAAGCATGTCCTGTGAGGGTCTTCATCGCGCCTGCGAAACGGCATTTAAACGGAGTTCAACCGCATGGCGCGACATCGGTTGCATCGTATGGGCTCCCCAGGGAAATACACAGGACACGAAGGTCCTATCCGTACTTGAAGCCGGGCTTGGCGACGCATTTCACGGAATTCCGCTGATTACCACAACGTTTAACACCGGTTATATTGAAACCGCTTCCATTCTGGTGAGCCTCGCCTGCGCGCTTGAATGTTTTAAAGACGGTCCCGGACTGTGGCCGCAAATTACCGGCAATGCGGATATTGATCGCCGGACAATAACCGAAACGCCCGAATATATTCTTACCCTGGCAAGCACCGACCTGGGGTATAATTACGCGGCCATCGTGAGGACGGGGCGATTTATATGAGAAACCGTGTTTGCATTACCGGCATGGGCGTGGTGTGCAGCGCCGGAGGCGATTGCGAATCCTTCGGCCGAGCGTTGGCGATGGGGAAACCTTGTTTTTCACGCATTACCCACCCAAAGCTTAGCCATCTCAAGGCGAAATACGCGGGATTCATTCCGGATTTTAAATTCATTCCGGGCTCGACGTTCAATTTCCCATGGCTCGACCGTTTCCACCAATTGGCGATTACCGCCGCCGGCCAGGCCTTGACAAACGCCTTGCTGTCCCCGCTTTCGCTGCCCGCGGCGAGGATAGGGGTGCTGGTGGGAACGTGCAGCGGCCCCATGCTTTCCATCGAGCGTTCCTACGAACGCCGTCAAGCGGATACCGGGGAAAATTCCCCTGAAAAGCTTTTTGTCAAACGCTACGACGGGTGCGCCAAACTGTTGGCTTGCGCGTTCGGCATTTCGGGAGTGTCCGCCACCGTGGTAACCGCCTGCTCAGCCAGTCTCGCGGCCATCGGCATCGCCTCCGACCTCATCAGGCTCGGCGTGGCGGACGCGATGCTCGTGGGAGGCGGCGATACCATAAGCCCCACGACCTTGGCGGGCTTTGATGGGCTCAAGGCAACCGCCGAAACCGCGTGCGCCCCTTTTTCAAAACCCTTCGGATTATCGCTCGGGGAGGCCGCGGCGTTTCTGGTGGTTGAACGCATGGAACATGCGATTTCACGCGGAGCGCCAATTTCCGCTGAAATCGTCGGGTTCGGCCTGAGTAACGACGCGTATCATTGTACTTCCCCCGATCCAACGGGCGCCGGACAGGCGTTAGCTATGGAGCGGGCGCTCAAGGACGCCGGACTAACGCCCCAATCAATCGTCTATATCAATGCCCACGGCACGGGAACGGAGGCCAATGATAAAACCGAAACCAAGGCGATCAAACGCGTTTTCGGCGAGCATTCCTCGTCTCTACCGGTAAGCTCCACCAAATCCATGGTAGGGCACTGCCTGGGCGCGGCCGGCTGCCTCGAAACCATCGCAACCATTGTCGCTCATCAAAAAGGAGTTTATCCGCCAACCGCCGGTTTTTCCACGGCACGGGAAGGCTGTACCTTGGATTATATACCGGACACGGGCCGCAAATGGACGTCCACGGGCCCGGTCATAACCAACAATTTCGCTTTTGGCGGAAATAACGCGAGTCTCGCCCTTTATCCTTCCTTCAACGTACATCGGAACGTCCCCGACAGAAGTGTAATCGAACCGGTGGTCATAACCGCCTGCGGAATCGTTTCCGCGGCTGGAATAGGAAAAGAGCCGTTTATCGCCGCGCTACGCGGCGCACCGGTAATAAAAAACCTTTCGAATACTCAGGGGGCCATGACGGTGGGCGCAATCGCGGATTTCGACATGAAACAAATAGACCGTCGCATCGATGCGCGCCACATGGACAAATCGAGCAAATTCGCCACGGCTGCCGCGCGGATCGCGTTGCAGGATACGGTATATTTTAATAAAGCCTCTCAGCGGGGGACCGTTGGGTTGTATCTACACTGCGCGACCGGGTCAACCAAGGCGGAATCGGAATACATTCCCGCCCTTTTAGCCGGGAATTTCCACATGCAACAAGTGTCGTCGTTCCCTTACGTCGTCCCCAATTCAATAACCGGCAATGTTTGCAAGGCGCTTATGCTGACGGGTCACAATCTGACCTTTTGCCTGGGGCCCGGAGCGGGTTTAATGGGGCTTGGGTTTTCGTGGCATTCAATCCGAAACGGCCATTCGCCCGCGCTGTTATCCGGTTCCGTCGATGAGCTGCTTGAACAAACATCGACCAATGTTCTCACCGCCCATCAAGCGCAACCGGGGTATCGGCCTCCCAGTGAAGGCGCTTGTGTTTTCATGCTTGAAACCCAATCCCACGCCCATAATAGAAATGCTTTGATACTGGGAGAAATAAGCGCAATTGCACATTCAACGGACTGCCGACACGTAATGTCCCCGGACTCGACGATCGCCAATCTTCAAGCCACGATCCATCAAGTCTTGCGCGACGCCGGGATCACTCCCGCGAACATCGGCGCTATAGGGTATAACACGGGCAATCCCCGTGAAAAAGAAGCGCTTACATCGATCATGGCAAATAATGCGATTATGGAAATAGATGTCTCCCAATCTCTCGGCTATGCCCCCGCAACCGCCCCGCTTTTTAATATCGCTTATGGGCTTTTCAATTCTTCCTTTGAAACGGACGCGAGCAAAAACTATATTCTTGCAGTTTTTAGCTCTGATTTAGGCGCCAATTGCGCGGCGCTTATCCGTAAAAATTCACGCATAAAAGAGTAACGTGTTATGACCCCGGAAACGCGGGCGATTATTGACAATCGCAAAAAAGTGATCGACGCTTTCAAAAACGAACTCATCCGGCGGTTGAACCTCCCCTATGCTCCCGATGACCTGCATGAAGATGTCGCGCTCCTCGGCGCCGGATTAGGCCTTGATTCACTGGATGCCTTGGAAATCGTGCTGTGCATCGAGAATTCGTTCGGGGTCAAAATACCCGACCAGAACATCGCGGTACTGCGTTCGATCAATACGGTCGTGGATTTCGTCATTTCCCAACAAGCCCAAAAAGCAGGAACGTAAATGCGGCCATTATATCTTCACGATCAATGGGTCAAAGCCAACGGGACCATAACGGCGCGCCATGGGGCCGAAATCGTTTCAACGGTAGGCGGCCCCCAAAAAGAATACCGATTCATCCGCGACACCGTTGGGGTAACGGATTTTTCCTACATGCAAAAATTCAAGATTCCCGAGGAAAAGGGCGTTGATTTCCTCGACGCACTGCTTGCGGGAAATGTCGCGAAAGTGCGCTTCGGCAGGGTTCTGCATACCTTTCTGGCGGATGACGAGGGTAACCTGCTGGCCGATTGCTATATGGCAAATAATGACGAAGAGCTTCTCCTGCTGTGCGAAAGCATTATTGATGATGATGCTCTAAAAACCTTTCTTTCGCGCAGCGGCGCGAAAGAAGCCGGGCTGGAGGACGTGTCGGCAACCCATGTCGCGCTCAGCGTCGACGGCGTAAAGGCATGGGCGGTAGTCAAGGAGCTTTTCGGGACCGATGTATTGGGGTTGCCCTACCTTTCCATTGAACGGTACCCGTACGAAAATGAAACCATCCAGTTACTGCGCGCGGGAAAAACCTCGGAGTTTGGGTATTGTATCCTTGCGCCGGTAGCGTGCGCAAACAGTCTCTTTGAAAAGCTTTCCGGTTGCGCTGCTAAAAACGGCGGCGGCCTCTGCGGAGTCGCGGTGCATAGTGATCTGCGCCTGGAAGGCCGATTCTTCAATATTTTCGCGGAAGGCGCATCGGTTTGCGATCCGCTTTCGCTTGGTTTACAATGGATGATCGATTTCGACAAGGAACAGTTCTCCGGCCGCAGCGCCATCCTGGCGCGAAGAACCGCGGGTTTAACGCAAAAAATAATCGGCGTTAAGCTTGAGTCGGGCCAAAAGGATCTTCAACCGGGAACACCCATTTTCGACGGCAGCGTCAAGGTTTCGGAAGTGGTTGCATCCGGCTTTTCCTATGTGCTGGACAGCTACGTAGGCCTGGCGCTCTTTCCAACGGCCTGCGCATACTCCGGCCTGACCTTTCGACTGACTTCTCCGAAAGGGCCCGAAATAAAAACCATCTCCATGCCGCCCATCATGCCGAAAAGCCTGTCGATCAAGCTTGACGAGATGTGATCAAAGCATCAACGTATGCGCAAAGCCTGAGAAAATTGAAGTACTGGCATAAAAAAGAGAGGTCCTTATCAGGACCTCTCTTTTTTAATAAAATTATCTTCCGTCTTATGCGGGAATTATATCGACTTTTTTCCTATTTCCGGAAAATCTTCCGAATTTAACCACGCCGCCGGTCAATGCAAATAAGGTATCGTCTTTTCCTTTACCTACATTGAGTCCCGGATGAACGACCGTTCCTTTTTGCCGAACAAGAATATTTCCGGCTAAAACTTTTTCTCCGCCAAAACGTTTTACGCCAAGATTTTTCGGATTGCTGTCGCGCCCGTTGACGCTGCTGCCTCCGCCTTTTTTATGTGCCATAACGCTTATACCCCTTTAAACTTTTTTTTAGGTCGGATGGATGACTTTACGCGCTGATTGAGGTGATTTTCAGTTTTGTGAAGGTCTGTCTGTGGCCGGTTTTGCGCTTATACCCTTTTCTTCGCTTCTTTTTCATGATAACGACTTTACGGTACTTGCCATGATCAACCACTTTCGCCTTAACCACGGCCCCTTCCACGAGCGGCGAGCCGATTTTAACTTGATCCCCATTGCCGATCATGAGCACTTTTTCCAAGGCTATTTCGGCGTCTTTTTCGGCCTCGATCATGGGAACCTTGATCGTGTCGCCTTCCGAGACTTTGTACTGAAAGCCTCCTTGTTCAACAATAGAAAACATCACATTTTCTCCTGGTTATTAAATAGAAACCGTACTTCTTTCAATCCGGTTAATCCGTGGTCAATAAAAAATAATCTTTTTAATATAAAATTTGCCCGTTTTTAAGTCAAGAAGCTTCTAAAATCCTTGCAACCCGCAACATCTCGTGCATACAGGCATCAGACCTTTTTTCATTTCTCTCCTGAATTTCTTGAACTTTTCCCCGTTCCAAATAGAATAAAACGACTCTTCATTAATGTTCCCGCAAGAATAGTCCTGATAATCTCGGCAAGGAGTGACCCGGCCATCGGGAGAAATTTCCGCGATGAAATAAATGCTTTCGCAATTGGGGTATCCGCAATGCCATGAATGATCGGAATAGTAGCGTTGTATTTCCTTTTCTGTTGTAATATCCGGAAGAAACTGAGGCACTGACGCGCGTCCTTTTGACATTCGAATAACTTCGGCTATTTCCCGCGCCGTGACTTTGGGGTCTACGTCGTTGAAGCATGATTTAAGGTATCCGCGGTGATTTTTAGGAACATAGCCGAAACGTTCCTGAAATACTTTCTCATGCAACACCGCGCGTTGCTCGGTAATGAACCATCCAAAATAAAAGGGGTGAAGCTGCGTTGTATCGAGAATGAGCCGGTGGATCTGGGCAAGATGCATATAATTATCGTTCGAGATAACCGATATGGGAATGATAAGGGGGAATTTCAGTCGTTTTCGTTTTTTAAGTTCATGGGCCCTTTGGATGATCGCCATTACCTTTTCGAAATTATCGGCTTTACCGCCGGCAGGCGACCGCATGAGGTTTTGCGAAGCCGCATCCCACCCATCAAGGCTTAAAAAAAGCACCGACAGCGCGCCCGTGCCGATAAGATCCTCCAGGATAGGCTCAAGGGCCTGGGCGTTGGTAACAATTGAGCCCTGAAGCCGGTACTTCTCCAATTCACCGAACAAGGGCAATAGCGGCTTCCACATGGTGGGTTCGCCGCCCCAAATATAGTAGTAGGGCCGGTCGCGCCGCGTTTCGAACACTACCCTTTTGACAACATCAAAATCAAGCTGCGCGAGTTTTTCACCCCGCGCCATTCTCGTGCGGATATGGCCGTTCTCGCCCCATTGGCCGCACGACCTGCACCGCAGATTGCAAACTTCATTGACGCGCAAGGATATTTGGCCCACCGGAACGTCGCGGTCCGGGTTATGCGGTAAAAAGTATTTACGAACCTGTTGCGGAATCATGCTCCATGCATGAAGATCCGAAAAAAGCGAGGGCACGATGGAATTGAAAACAAATTGGGCAGGGAGGAGGGCTTTACCTTTGTATTTGGCCATGAAACTATCGATCCTTTAAATTTAAAAAATACTTCATGCGATGTTTTTCTTCCCTTATAATATGGTCCGCCGACAAGTTTATATCGGATGTATATTATTATCATGATTTTTACGCCAATTCGACCGAAAGAAAAATTTTTAGTATTCGGCGCTCCCGCAATCGGCAATGAGGAAATCGAGGAGGTTGCGGCAACGCTAAAAAGCGGTTGGATCGGAACAGGCCCGCGTGTAGCGGCATTTGAAACCGCCATAAAAACATTTAAAAATGCCGACCATGTCGCGGCGGTGAATTCCTGCACCGCCGCCTTGCATTTAAGTATTCTCGCCGCGAATATCGGACCCGGCGATGAAGTCATAACCACCGCCATGACCTTCTGCGCAACGGTCAATGCCATTATTCACACCGGAGCGACGCCGGTTCTCGCGGATATCGAACCGCGTTCGATGAACATCGATCCCAGGGAAATTATTAATAAAATCACTCCCCGTACACGCGCGATCGTGCCGGTGCACTTTGCGGGACTCCCCTGCGATATGGACTCTATAATGAATATCGCTCGCGCGCATAATCTAAAAATCATCGAAGATTGCGCCCACGCCATCGAGACCGAATACAAAGGGGGAAAAGCCGGAACTTTCGGTGATTTCGGATGTTTGAGCTTCTATGTCACTAAGAATATCACGACCGGAGAAGGCGGAATGGTACTTGCCAAACGAGAGGAAGATATCGCGCGCATTAAAACGCTTGCCCTGCATGGCATGACCAAGGACGCATGGAAACGGTTCTCCGACGAAGGATATAAACATTACCGGGTTGTTGAGGCCGGATTCAAATACAATATGACCGATATCCAAGCCGCCATCGGCATTCATCAATTAAAGCGAATCGAAACATATTGGGAAAGGCGCCGGATTATCTGGAATCGATATCGGGAGGAATTCCAAAATCTGCCCCTTACCATACCCACGCAACCTCCGGCCGATTGCCGACACGGATATCATCTCTTTATCCTTCGCATTTCAAAGGCAATGAGCGGAATATCGCGCGACGATTTTTTAGATGCCATGACGCGCAACAATATCGGCGTCGGCGTCCACTACCTGAGCATTCCCGAGCACCCGTATTATCAACAAAGGTTCGGCTGGAAACCGCGGGATTACCCTCATGCAATGAACCTCGGCAGGGAAACCGTAAGTTTGCCTTTTTCGCCGAAATTATCGGATGAGGACGTAAACGACGTCATCGCCGCGGTAAGAAATATTTTCTAAGGAGTCCTCATGGATATTTTTCTTGAATCATTGGAAGCGCATGCGCAAGCCGTGTCCTTATGTAAAACATTGTCACCACAGGTAACCGCCATATCCGAAACAATGATACAAGCTTTCAAAAACGGCAATAAGGTCCTTTTATGCGGAAATGGCGGAAGCGCCGCGGACTCCCAGCATATTGCCGCGGAATTCGTGAGCAGATTCAGACAGGAAAGAAAGGGCCTTCCCGCGATCGCCTTGTCGACCGACACCTCGATTCTAACGGCTATCGGCAATGATTATTCCATTGACCGAATCTTTTCGAGGCAAGTGGAGGCGCTCGCTCACAAAGGGGATGTTGTTATAGGAATATCAACGTCCGGAAAAAGCCCCAATGTCGTTGAAGCAATAAAAACGGCTAAAAAATACGGGTGTAGTACAATCGCGTTTTTAGGAGACAATGGCGGGACTTTAAAAGACCTTGTCGACTTGCCTCTTGTCATCCCCTCAACCGATACGCCGAGAATTCAGGAATGCCACATTCTACTAGCGCATATTATATGCGACATCGTAGAACGCGCTTTTATAGATTCCTGACATCACAACCGTTCGACGACCATGTCCGCGACCATTTTCGCGATCGCCGGAGCGCTGGTGAGGCCCGGTGACTCAATGCCGATGCAATTGATTAGCCCGGGCAGGCCGTTTTTTTCCTCGCCGGTGATGATAAAATCCCTTACCGCATCCCCGGGCCCCGAAAGCTTGGGCCGTATTCCGGCCATATCGGGAACGAAAGCTTCCTTGTCAAGCTCGGGAAACACATGCGACGCGGAAGCGAAGAACTCGTCACGTTTTGATTCGTTCACGGTATAATCGATCGTATCGACCCATTCGGTATCGGGACCAAACCTTAGGCGTCCGCCAAGATCGACCGTGGCATGGACGCCCAGACCGGTTAGTTCCTGATGCGGAACCGGATATATGAGCACCGGCAGGGGATAGGGCTTGGAATAGGAAAAATAGGAACCTTTGCAATAGCGTATTTTGTAAGCGTTTTTTGCGCAATCAATACCCGCCATTGCCGCTACCGAATCCGAAAAAAGCCCGGCGCAATTGATAACGATGTTGGAGGAAAACGTATAATCGTCCTGTTCGACGGAACAATGAAACCCTTCGACCGACGGTTCAATCGCCGTTACTTTGGAATTATACGCAACGGTCGCTCCCCGTTCCTGAGCAACTACGGCGAAATGCTTCATCAGGGAATGCGAGTCGATGATGCCCGTGGAAGGCAAGTAAATAGCCGCCAGGGCCCTAAAATTCGATCCGAACGCCGCCGCTTCGTTTTTGTCCAAGAGCCGGATTCCGGACACCCCGTTTTGTTTCCCAATAGTAAATAATTTTTCAAGGCTGGGTATTTCCGACGCGTCCGCCGCTACAATAAGTTTGCCGAGCTTTTTGCAGCCGATGGAGTAGTGTTCGCAAAGCTCATATAATCGCTCGGCGCCATCGATGCAGAGTTTTGTCTTCAGTGAGCCCGGCGGATAATAAATCCCCGAATGAATGACTTCGCTGTTCCTGCTGCTGGTTTCCCGGCCGAAGGAGTCGTGCTGTTCCAGGACGACAATGTCTTGGACCCTTGCCGAAAGTTCGGCGGCAATCGCCAACCCCACCACTCCGGCGCCGATAATGGTTACCTTTACTTCATCCATTCTGGAATACTTCCTTAATATCATAAAAAATGCCGTTATTCTTCAGAAATTTTTCAAGCCCCGCTTTTCCTAGTTCGATAAATTCCCGGTGCTTTACGGCAAAAACGACGCCGTCATAGGAAGACGGCGCGGGAGAAGAGATCGGTTCAATCCCATATTCATGCCGCACTTCCTCGGAATCGGCGCAAGGATCCCATACGTCAACAACGATTCCGAATTCCTTCAATTCATTGATAATGGAAATCACCTTCGAGTTTCGTATGTCGGGAACGTTTTCCTTGAAGGTGATTCCCAACATCAACACTTTCGAGTCTTTTATGCCGACTTTGTTGAAAATGAGCTTTTTAATCAATTCGCGCGCGAAATACCTCCCCATCGCATCGTTGATTCTTCTTCCCGCCATAATGATTTGCGGGTGATGTCCGATTTCCTCTGCCTTATACGCCAGGTAATAGGGGTCCACGCCGATGCAATGTCCGCCCACGAGGCCCGGTTCGAACGGTAAAAAATTCCATTTCGTTTTGGCCGCGTCCAGCACTTCCCTTGTGGAAATACCCATTTTGTCAAAAATAATCCGCAATTCGTTCATCAGTGCGATATTGATGTCGCGCTGGGTATTTTCAATGACCTTGGCGGCCTCCGCCACTTTTATCGACGTTGCGCGGAAAATACCGGCTTTAACCGCCGTCCCATAAACATGCGCCACTTTTTCCAGGGTCTCCGGAGTATCGCCGGAAACGATCTTGACGATCGTGGCGAACCTATGCACCTTATCGCCGGGATTGATACGTTCCGGAGAGTATCCGATGAAAAAATCCTTTTTCCAGGAAAGGCCCGAAAGCCGTTCGATGACCGGAACGCATTCATCCTCAGTCACCCCGGGATATACCGTGGATTCGTACACCACAACGGCCCCTTCTTTCAGGTTCCTGCCGACCGTTTCCGACGCCTTTATTACCGGGCTAAGATCCGGTATGTTGTGCGCGTCAACCGGAGTCGGTACCGCCACGATAATAAAATCAGCCTCTTTTATGACCGCAGGATCAAACGAATAACGCAGGGCCGATTGGGCAAGGATTCGGCTTTCAACCTCATGGTTGGGATCGGAGCCTTTTTGCAGGATTTCAATACGTTTTTTATTGATGTCGAAGCCGATCACCGTAAAATAGTTCGATAGTTCCACGGCCAGCGGAAGCCCAACATAGCCCAAGCCTACAACGCAAACAACCGGTTGATACATGTATGTCTCCTTATGATTATGATAATGAAGTATTTAAAAATAGATTGTATGACGGGTTAAATACATCGTACATTTCCGACGAGGATGTATAGAAAAAAAATGATTTATAGGATTTTACTATCGAATTATATTTATTTTTCTATTCGGCGTAAGTAAACACTTATATAAAATAATCAAAGGAACCCTTAAAAATGCTCGCAAAAATCCGCTCAATGGCGGTACTTGGAATAGAGGCGTTTGAAATAGGCATTGAAGCCGATATTTCGGAAATGCTCCCAAGTTTTACCATTGTCGGCCTGCCCGACGGCGCAGTCCGCGAAAGCCGGGAGCGGGTCATGTCCGCCATAAAAAATTGCGGTTTCGAATTTCCCTCGCGTAAAGTAACCATCAATATGGCGCCCGCCGATGTTAAAAAAGAAGGATCGGCCTTCGATCTGCCCATAGCCCTGGGGCTTCTCATGGCTTCGGCGCAGGCCATGATCGAATCGACCGAGGAGTATTGCATCGTCGGCGAGCTGTCGCTTGACGGATCGGTCAAAAGCATCAAGGGCATGCTTTCCATGGCCATCGGCGCGCGCGAGCTCGGGATCAAAGGCATGATCGTTCCCAAAGACAACGCGCAGGAGGCCGCCGTGGCCGAAGGCGTTTCGATTTATCCCGTGGATAATTTAAGCGAAGCCATCGAATTTCTGCAAAAAACCAAAACCATTGAACCGTACAAAACCGACCTTAACGCGCTTTTCAATCAGGCGCGCCAATACACCAACGACTTTAAAGACGTAAAGGGCCAGGAGCACATCAAGCGGGCCCTTCTGGTTGCGGCCGCCGGCGGGCATAACATTTTGATGATCGGCCCGCCGGGTTCAGGTAAAACCATGCTTGCCCGCAGGCTTCCGTCCATTCTTCCCGATTGCACCCTTGACGAAGCGCTGGAAACAACCAAGATCCACTCGGTGGCGGGCCTGCTCGATCCCCATACGCCGCTCATGGCAACACGGCCGTTCAGGTCTCCGCACCATACGATTTCCGACGCGGGCCTTATCGGCGGCGGTTCCTACCCTCGCCCAGGTGAAGTCAGCCTCAGCCATCACGGCGTGCTCTTTCTCGACGAGTTGCCGGAATTCGCGAAAAACGTGCTGGAAAATCTGCGCCAGCCTCTGGAAGACGGCAAGGTAACGATATCCCGCGCGGCAATGTCGCTGTGCTATCCGGCCCGCTTCATGCTTGCCGCGGCGCTTAACCCCTGCCCGTGCGGCTACTACACCGATCCCCGGCACGAATGCTCATGTTCGGCAACGCAAATCCAGAAATATATGTCGAAAATTTCAGGGCCGCTGCTCGACAGGATCGATATCCACGTCGAGGTGCCTGCTTTAAGTTACGAAGAACTGGCGCAAAAATCAGCCGGCGAAGACTCGGCATCCATGCGTGAAAAAGTCGTGCGTGCACGGAATCTGCAGCTCGGCAGGTTCGAACAAGAAAAGAAGATTTTCTGCAACGCTCACATGGAACCGAAACACATCAGGAAATATTGCGATCTCGACAAGAACTCGCAAACCCTGCTTAAAACCGCCATAGAAAAACTGGGGCTGTCGGCGCGAGCTTACGACCGGATACTCAAGGTTTCCCGGACCATCGCGGATTTGGATGGAAAGGAAAATATCCTGTCGTCGCATATCGCGGAGGCCATACAATACCGGAGTTTGGATAGAAAACTGTGGATGGGGGGATAGAAAGAGGGAAATTCCCATGAACTGGATCGATGACCTTTTTAAAGAATATCCGTCTTTGGAAAGGAGCGCCCAAGATCCACCACGATTTATTCGGCGAAAAGTAATTAAACTTTGATAGCCGCCTTAAATTGAAATTAATTATATTCATTACAGGGCCGGATAAGCCGGAATACAAAGATTTCTCGAGTGTTTTACTCTATTAAACCTTTTCATTTTTCAACACCACATTCAAGGAGGTTTACATATGGCAACAAAGAAACCGGTGAAAAAGGCCGCTCGCAAGCCCAATGCGGCGTTCATGAAACCCATGCAGCCGGACGACGTTTTGGCTGAAGTAGTCGGCGAGAAGCCCATTCCGAGAACGGAAATCACCAAGAAACTGTGGGCCTATATTAAAAAGAACGGCCTTCAGGACGCGAAGAACAAGAGGAACATCAACGCCGACGATAAGCTCAAGGCCGTTTTCGGCGGCAAAAAAACCGTCAATATGTTTGAAATGACCAAGCTCGTCGCGAAGCACGTTTCGTAAACGTCGATTATTATTTCGTTAATAAAAAAGACCCGCTCGGTGTTGAATCGAGCGGGTCTTTTTTTCATTGCTTACACGCCCTCAACACACGGCTCACGACTCACCTGACGAAGTTTTCTTTTTTTTTAATTCTTCAACCCACCAATCATATACATCATCAAGGGTCTTCTCAAAGGGTATTTTCGGCGTCCAGCCTGTTTCTCGGCAAAGCTTGCCGTTGTCTCCGATAATTTCCGCGGTCGAATTAGGCGCCGCAACTTTATTTTTATCAGTGGCAACCGTGATATTCGACGCGCTTTTTTTGATTAAATATTCCAAAATGTAATTCAAACTTATTTTGTTTCTGCCGCAAACATTATAGACCTCGCCGCTTTTCCCTTTTTCCATTATAAGCGCATACGCCTCAACAACGTCGCGAACATCCGAAAAATCAATCGCAACGTTGACGTTCCCAACGGTTATTTGCGGCGTCGCTCCTTTGTTTTCAATCGCGGCGACTTGCTTTGCCCAATCGGAACAAACAAATTCGGGGCCTTGGCCCGGACCCGTATGATTAAAAGACCGGGTGAATCGAATATCCAAACCGTGATGACGCACATAATATTGGCCGATGATTTCAACCGTATATTTTGAAACGCCGTAAAAGCTCATCGGCTCCAAAGGACTGACTTCCGTAAGTGAATTATGGAGATCAACGGTTTTATATTCCGTTGAAGAGCCAACCGTCAACAATTTGGCCGCGGCGCATTGGGTCCTCATCGCGTCGAATACGGCTATTGTTCCCATGATGTTTATTTGAAACGATTTGAATGGCGTCATCTGGAAGCCCGACGGCGACGCAACTCCCGCCAAATGAAATATTCCGGTAGGATTTACTTTATGGAATATTCGGTCGATTACTGCATTGTCGCAAATATTCGCCTGGAAATAGCTACAGCCCGAAACGGCGCAGGTCTCCTGAATATCTATTCCAAAAACCTCATGGCCTTTTCCAAGAAGGTGCTTCGCAAGGTGCTTGCCGACAAAACCATTGATGCCGGTTATGAGGGAGCGCTCACTACTCATGTGCTCACCGCTCACCGCTGATTTTCTCCCAATCCGCTTTAACCATGATTTCAATCAGTTTTTCAAATGTCACGGTGGGTTTCCAATCCAAATCCTTCGCGGCCTTTGCGGGATTTCCGATCAGCAAATCAACTTCAGTGGGCCGATAATGTTTAGGATCTACCCGAACAACGACCTTGCCGGTTTTTTCATCCGTTCCTATTTCCTTTTCATCCTTGCCTGACCAGGTGATTTTCATGTCAAGATGCGCAAACGCTTTTTCCGCGAATTCCCTGATGGTATGCGTCTCACCTGTTGCAATAACATAATCCTCAGGCTTGTCTTGTTGTAAAATTCGCCACATTGCGTCCACGTAATCCGGAGCATATCCCCAGTCGCGCTTGGAATTAAGGTTCCCCAAATAAACGCAATCTTTCTTTCCAGCTTTGATTGCCGCGGCCGCCATGGTGATTTTCCGCGTTACAAAATTTTCGCCTCTGCGCGGCGATTCATGATTGAATAAAATGCCGTTGCTTGCATGAAGATTGAATGCTTCACGGTAATTCACCACGATCCAATACGCGTATAATTTCGCTACTCCGTATGGCGAACGCGGATAAAACGGCGTTGTTTCGCTTTGCGGAACTTCCCGGACTTTTCCATAGAGTTCGGAGGTTGAAGCCTGATAAAAACGGCTTTGAATTCCGGTTTCCTTTATCGCATCAAGAATCCTCAGGGTTCCCATGGCATCGGCGTCGGCCGTATATTCCGGGACCTCAAACGACACGGCAACATGGGATTGCGCCGCGAGGTTATAAATTTCGTGCGGTTTGATTTTCTCGATCAACCGGTTTAAATTGCTGCTGTCCGACATGTCTCCATAGTGAAGAATGAACTGAACGTTTTTATCATGCGAATCCCGATGCAAATGCTCAATGCGGGTTCTATTAAAAGAGCTTGCGCGGCGGATCATACCATGGACTTCATATCCTTTTTCAAGAAGCAATTCCGCCAAATAGGATCCGTCTTGCCCGGTAACGCCGGTAATAAATGCTCGTTTTTTCATGCTTAAATTCCTTTACACGTATTGTTTTACTACATTCTCTTTTTTGAATCTTTGTCATCCAACATTCTTAAAAAATCCTCGTACGCAAGTTTTATACCTTGATCGAGTTCAATTTTATGCCGCCATCCCATGCCGTGTAATCTTGAACAGTCAAGAAGCTTTCGGGGTGTTCCGTCCGGCTGGGTCACGTCGAATTCAAGGTCGCCGTCATAGCCGACCGCGGCCTTTATCGTCATCGCAAGATCGAGGATTGAAATTTCCTTCCCGGAGCCGATATTTACAATGTCATTACCGCTGTGATGTTCCATGAGAAAAATACACGCATCCGCAAGATCGTCGGAATATAAAAATTCCCGCGTAGGGTTTCCGGTTCCCCAAATAGTAACCTTGGGAGCATGACTCTTCTTCGCCTCATGAAATCTTCGAATAAGGGCGGGCAGCACATGCGAATTTAAGGGATGATAGTTGTCGTTGGGTCCATAAAGATTGGTCGGCATTACGGAAATAAAATCGGTTTTGTATTGCCTGTTGTAGCTTCTACACATGATAATACCCGCGATTTTCGCGATTGCATAAGCCTCATTGGTCGGCTCTAATTGACCCGAGAGCAGAGCCTCTTCACGCATGGGCTGTGGGGCATATTTCGGATAAATACAGGATGATCCTAAAAAAAGCAGCTTTTTTACGCCGAATTTCCAGGATGCGTTGATACTATTCATTTGGACTTGCATGTTGCTGAAAATGAATTCGGCGGGATATGTACTGTTCGCATGAATACCGCCGACTTTAGCGGCCGCAAGAAAAACGTATTCGGGTTTTTCCGTTTCAAAAAAATTGTCCACCGCGGGCTGATCCGTTAAATTAAGTTCGCTTCTCGACCGGTGAATAAGATTTGCAAAGCCTTGGTTTTGAAGCTTTCGTTCTAATGCGGAACCAACAAGACCGTGATGACCCGCAATGAAAATTTTGGCGTTTTTTTCCATGAATAATCCCTTTTCTTAATAGAGCTATGGTCATTCATAAGCATAAATACGCCATGAGAATAAGGCGGTACGAAAGTAAAATACAATTTGCGAGGCGACAAATATTCGAAAACAACTTGAATCGGAAGGCAAGCCTATTGGGCCGTTTGACATTCTCATCGCCGGCGCGGCGCTGGCCGCAAGGAGCGTCTTGGTGACCAACAATACCGGCGAATTCAGTCGGGTTAAAGGTTTGGCGCTGGAGGATTGGTTGTAACTTGGAATTTGACTTGCTGACGGCTCACCTCTCGCCTTTACGTTCCGGTTGAAGAATTTCTCAAAAACCTTGATCCGAACAAAGACTTTCCCCATCGTCCATAATCTATTTTAAAAATATGGAGTCGGACCTAACTTTTTTGACGCGTTGCGTTGTAGAACGAAAAATCTATTGGACTTACCATTGCAATATGCGCTTGGGAAAAAGGGCTATTTCGAGCGATAGTATATTAAATTCGATGTTGAAATGTGAGATACTAGAAGAGTATCCGAAAGATTTTCCATTGCCAAGTTGTTTATGTCTTTGCTTTAATAACGAGGAACTTTTGCATTGTGTAATCGGTCTTGACCGGATTGATGATAATATCAGAATAATAACGGTTTACCGTCCGGATCCTTTACGATGGGAAGAAGGATTTAAAAAAAGGAGAAAATATGATTTGCCATAAATGCGGTTCGAAAATGGAAGAGCAAATTGGAGATCTACCGTTCAGAATCGATATACATAAGATCGTAATTGTAAAAGATATTCCCGCATTGATTTGTGAGGCATGCGGTGAGATTTTACTTGCCGACAATGTTTTAATCCGTGCAGAAGGCATTATTGAAACCGTTCGTGGTATGAATGCCGAGCTGGAAGTCATTCGGTATGCGGCATGAATAAAACTTCTGAAGAGAACCGGGCACGAGCACCGTGCCCCTGCAAAAACCTCACTTGCTCACTGCTTGCTTTTTATTGCCCCTCGCCGCTAAATTTCACCTTGCCGACTAAATCAAGAAAAAAATCTTTGCTCCACATGGATAGTTGCTCTACGTCCTTGCTAGTTAAGAACGGTCGTACATCTTTCTTTGCGGCCTCGATATCTATCAATTCTATTCGCTTGCTTAATAGACTCCTGGCTTCTTTTATTGTAAAGGAGTCCTCGCTTTTTAGATGGCCTGTTTGAATAAGCCTTGCTCGTAAATGCGGCAGCGAGGCAAAAATATCTTTCCCTACGAACCACATCACGTCAAACCAGTCCCGTCCTTTTACCCTGGTCTTCCATGCGCGGGCGATGGCCGCATGCAGCTTTCCCGCAAACATGGACGGCATATCGAACAACTTAACGGAAAATGCCTGGGGTGTATAGAGAAACTTGGTCTCCGTTAGAAAGTCTTGAGGCGGATCGACGTCTATCTCAAACTTTACCTTGAGTATTTGTTCCCGCGGCAAACGCTCAACCAAGGTCGGCGCAACGCCAAACCTAAGAAAGCCCGTCCGGGTGTTCATTTTGACAAAAGCGCTTTCAATAGCGCCGTTTGAGGCCCCGGTCTTCTGCTCAACGGAAACTTCCAAGCCATATGCTTGAAGTTCTTTTTCCAAAAAAGGAAAATAGGGCTTAAGTTTAAAATTTAAATCGGGTATCAAGAGAGAAAAATCCATATCTTCCGAATACCGTGGAAGCCCATGAATAATTTTCATTGCCGTGCCGCCATAAAATGCCGCATGCTCGAAAAATTTCCCCCGCCATAAACCTAAGAGCGTAATTTGCTGGATGATTTCTCTAAGCGCCTGTAAAACGGCGTCAACCGAATCCAATTGGTGACCGGAGAGAAGATCGTCCAAAGGAGATTTCACGACAAATCCTCCTTGACTTTGCGGAGCATTTCAAGAGACTGCCTTCCTGTCAATATCGCCGCTGCTTTAAAAAGGTCCGTATCGAGCTTCAGGAAATCAGCCTGATCCATGCGCAAATTATCGAAAAGGAACTGCCTCATGGAAGTAACGGTAAACCTGCCTTTTTCCAAGAGCACGCGGTCCGCAACCGCTTTTTCAGGGTTCGCGATAAGAAAGGCCCGGCCATCACCAAGCGTCTTTCGGCTAAAACCAAAACTGAAGTAAGTGTTGGAAAAATGCCTATAGGAAAATGTTCCTCCCGGCGTATCAAACCGCTTACTTTTTCCCAAAGTTGCGGAAGTGACTTCTTCTACTCGTTCTGGAATCAAACCAAAGTAGGAAAGGGCGTATTCAAATGAAATGTATGAAGGCCCATACATCATATTTGCAAGGATTTCTTTGGAATACGGAAGAATTCCTCGACCGGACTGAATATATAATCCCTTTTTGATCCTGGTAAGGTCTCCTCGTGCAATCGCATCCGAAAGCGCTTTTCGCGGGTACGCATATCCCTTCAGAGCGTCCATGACGATCTGATAATCAAGCTCCGGTAGAGGTGGAAATAGGTTGTGCATATATTTTCCAGTATGTTACTAAAATAGTTACTTACTGGGTTAATTGCAATAGGCATTGGGCACAAACACCGCGCCCTTACAAAAACCTTCTCACTTCTGCCTCCCTGACCTGTAATTGCGGCGCAATATCACATTTGCTGCGCAACTATTACACGGGCACGAGCATTAATTGCAAAATGTTTGCAATTAACTTTATCACATTTGCAAATAGTTTGTATTATACTTGCTATAATTAACATTAAGTTACCTTGAATCAACCTTCCTGGTATTTCTTGTCAGTAAATTTTCTTTTCGGTTAAAAGAGCAACAAGCCGCGCCTAAAAAAGTCTATTGCATCGACAACGGTTTGCTTTCGGCAATGACTATGCTGTTCTCTCCAAACAAAGGACAGTTTCTGGGGAACCTCGTGGTTGAAGCCTGGTTAGGCTTTGCCTTTGAGCGGTTCTGCCACAAACATGCGGGGTCCATCGCGCAAAAAATGGATTTTGCCGATGAGGTGATTCAGGCAGGTCCTTTGTTCGGGAAAAACGATGAACGGTTTCAAATTGATCTCATTTACAAACGCATCGATAATGTTGTCGTTGTTTGCGAAATCAAATATAGCATTAACGAAATTCCGACGACAGTTATTCCGGAAGTGCAACGGAAATGCGGCTTATTAAAAGTTCCCAGGGGATTCACAATTCAAAAAGCGCTCATCAGTCTTTATGGCCCCGACAAATCCCTTGCAGGTAGCCGTTATTTTGACCATAGTGTGACAATAAAAGATATTTTCGATGGCCGTTAAACCTATAGAATATTGTAAGAAAAGGCATTTTAAGCGAATCAATAAGGAGCAAACCCATGGATTTTCAAACCCATAAACTCACCCCTCACCGCTATTATTAACTCATCAACTTTTATTCATTGCATGAATTAAAATTTATAAGTATATTATATACAAACGTATATATATAAATACAAGGAGATATTGATGAATTCTTCAATAATACATGTTAAAATGAAACCGAAAATAGCCCATGACCTGAAACTGCTTTCAAAAAAACGTTCACTTCCGGTTGGAGAACTTGTTCGGCAGGCCGTTTCCCGATGCTATCAACTTGATACAATGGGACTATCGCAGAAGCAAAGCCTTGCTTTTGCCGCATTTCAGGGGGGTTATATAAGCATCGGGAAACTATCCGAGGAAATGGGCGTCACGGTCATTGAAATCAGGCGATGGCTGGAGGAACATGAAGTTCCTCAGAATACTGTATTCAGTGAAGATGATGTGAAAAATGCAGGATAAAAAGCTGATTTTCGATTCCACGGTTCTGAGTAACTTTCTCATCGCCAATGCCGCGCCTCTCCTTTGCACAAGATACCCTCAGCGGGGCGTAATTTCCTGGGAAGTGTACGATGAACTCTCCGCGGGATTCAGAAAAGAACCCGCCTTACGCGGCATTGATCAGCTATTTTCGGAAAAATCCTTTGGCCTAGTCACCCTATCAAAAAAGGAACATACCTTTTATATCACGCTGCTTGATTCACTTGGTAAAGGCGAGGCTTCATGCATTGCGCTTGCGCGGTTTTCGGGGAATATCGTTGCAACGGACGATAAAGCGGCTAGGCGAATATGCGAATCCCACTCAATACCCTGCACCGGAACCATAGGAATTTTATTAGCGGCGTGTCGAGAAAAACATTGTGCTATTGACAAAGCAGATCAACTTCTGTCAATAATGATTAAAGCGGGATTTTATTCGCCAGTAAGAAAAATCAGCGATATTATTTAAAAAAGTTCGTAGGCTCACTGCTCACCCCTCACTTCTCACCGCTATTATTAAGGCAATGAGACTATTGAAAACAAGCCCTTTATATAGTATATTATATAATGTATTATATGCGGAGGAATTATGAGTCATTTAAGCATTTATCTGGACCGGGAAACCGAAACAATGGTTAGAAATGCGGCCAAAAAGAATTCTCTATCAATGAGTAAATGGATTTCCCGCCAATTGAAAAAATCCGCCCGCAACGAATGGTCGGAAAGTTTCAAAAAACTTGCCGGATCAATCCCGGACATGCCCTCAATTGAGGATATTCGCAAAGACCTGGGTGAAGATGCCGGACGGGAGAGATGGTGAATGTATTGTCTCGACTCGAACACCGTCATTTTCTATTTTAAAAACAAAGGGAATGTTGCAAAACAATTGCATGCAAAATCACGTTCCGAACTCGCCATATCGGCGATCGTCGCTTTTGAGCTGACTGCGGGGGCGAATAAATCAGGCAACCCAAAAAAATCCAAAAATCTGCTCAATGAATTCCTGAGCGAGGTAACAGTGCTTCCCTTTGACCTATCGTGCGCCCGCGAGGCGGCAACTATTCGAAAACAACTTGAATCGGAAGGCAGGACTATTGGGCCGTTTGACATTCTCATCGCCGGCGCGGCGCTGGCCGCGAGGAGCGTCTTGGTGACCAACAATACCGGCGAATTCAGTCGGGTCAAAGGCTTGGCGCTGGAAGATTGGTTGTAATCTGGAATTTGACTTCTGACTCCTCACCACTGACCGCTCACTGCTGACGGCTCATATCCAAAATTGAGTTATATTTGGAATAACAACATCCATAAACGAGCATAAATTGGAGTCGAAATGATTACACGCCTTTTCCAAGCACCAAATACAAGTTTTTTTCTTTTTGGCCCGCGCGGTTGCGGTAAAACTACCTGGTACAGAAATCATTATAAATCACAAAGTGTCGTTTTTGATTTACTTAATGCGGAATTATTTCGGGAACTATCTTCCAATCCTGAACTTCTCAAAAAACGAATAGCGGCAGATACCGGCCATACCGTATTTATTCTTGATGAAATACAGCGCATCCCGGAACTTTTGCCGGTTATCCACTCAATTACATCAGAACAAATAAATTTGCAGTTCATTCTTACTGGTTCAAACGCGCGAAACGCCGGGTGATTGATCATCCCAAACTCTATTTTTTCGATGCCGGCGTTTTTAATTTTCTAAGGCCATAAGGCCTTCTTGACTATCCGGAAACAATCGCGGGGGCCGCTTTAGAAGGACTTGTTGAAAACCACCTGAGGGCCTGGATAGATTACTCCGGCTCAGATGCCGATTGTTTTTTCTGGCGCACCCCTGCCGGTACGGAAGTGGATTTTGTCGTTTACGGAAAAAATATCTTTGTAGCTTTAGAGGTCAAAAACACATCAAGAGTTCGCATGGAAGACCTTCGCGGATTAAAAGCTTTTTGCGGCGATTACCCCGAAGCAACAGCAATTTTTCTCTACCGAGGTGAATATCGACAAAAAGAGGGAAATATTCTTTGTGTTCCCGTTGAAGAATTCCTTAACCTTGCTCCGAAAAAAGACTTTCCGCATTGATTAATTGCGTGGGCACAAACACCGCGCCCTTACAAAAACCTTCTCACTTCTGACTCCCTGACCTGTAATTGCGGCGCAATATCACCGCATTTGCGGCGCAAATGGCGAGGCCCCCGCCGTTTGATTCTATTCCATAGAATCGATTGGGAAATAGAGCGAAACTTCGATATTCATGCAGCCACGCCTTCACTTTTTATTGTCCGATAGAGCGAAAATTCTCCGGAATCGTAATCTTTACTATCAGCGACTATGAAATGAATAAATCGATCGATTTCAAGTTGAATTGAATATGTGGCCGAAATAATTTCCTGAAGATCGGGACCAAATTGAACAGGTCCCTGAAGAATAACGAAAATATCAATATCGCTTGTTTCCGTGGCAGTCGACCGCGCTTCAGAACCAAATAAAAAAACGCCTTTCAACCTCTCCCCGCCAATTCTTTCGGCTATCGCTTTTTTAACTCTTGTAAGAAGTAACTTTTGCTCCATACAGCCTCGCTACGATAGAAAGATATTTCTATATGACTTTATGAATAAAATATAGTTGATGGAAAATTATATTTGAATACTTCGCATTGATTAATAACACGGACACAAGCACCGTGCCCCTTCAAAAACCTTCTGACTCCTTTTATTCCCATGACCCATAACCCATTACCAAGAACCTTTTTCTGATCCTACCGCGGCCCCTATCGGACAATATCTCACTGAAAAACCCGCTGCCCAAGGTCCAGTATTTTGAACAAACACGCCCGGCGCAAAGGAACCGATTTTAAATAATCCGGGGTAGATATTCAACCTTAACCTATTGCGCTCCGCTCCAGTTAGAATAAGCGACATGAGGAGCGAATTTTTAACATCATAAAATACTCCGGTACTCCAACGAAAACTCGCGGTATAGGCCTTTTCCGATGTTGAAATACCTGCATCCAGTAGGTTATTGACAATAACGCCCCCCGTTATCGAAAGACTTTTTTCTCCATTGAATGTCCGAGTCACTCCAAACAGTTCCTGCATACCAAAATAGGCGATCGCACTCCATGTATGCGTTCGCTCCAAGGGGAGCTTGGCCACATAAAATTGTCCCATATTTTCGAGTTGCCCGGTCCTAAAGTTAATGCTCGGTTGAAGCGACCATTCATTAAGGCTTACATTTTTAGAGAAAAATCTGCAGACGCCGTCATTTAAAAATAAGAGGATTCCCGCGGGATTAAAAATATACATATCGGAAACCGGGTCCTCATTCATTCCACGAGTACCCATATCCTCTATCATCTCTTCAAACCAATGTTCACAAAACATCGTTGCAATAGACCAAAGCCGGGGACAGGGAACATTCTGATACCGATACCATTCCTCCATCTTGCGGGATTGCATGCCTGCCCCAATCAGATGGAGAAAATAATTGGGAAAAAACTGACCATGCTTTAATTCCAGAGAAGTGGGAATAACTTCTGAAGTGAACCATTCTTTGTACCCGAATTTTTCTATGGCCCAAATTGGGTGACGTAAACTCATCCAAGTATTTTGCCATTCGGCGCCAATGGGAACATTCAGGAGCTTTCGGTCGCCTGCGAATTGCCAAACGCCGAAGCCGCCATTGATAATAAAATCGCCAGGGTTATATTTGCCTTGGCTACCAAAGGATAACGGTTTGAAAAAGAAATATTCAGAAGAATCATTTTTAGAATGGTATAAAGTTGGTTCAACAGGTATTTCTGGCCAAGATGATTTTACAGTGATAAGAAGTATTATTGAAAAATAGAGTTTAATAATTCAATCCCTTTGATTGTTAATAATAAAATCTGTGATTTAAGAAAATATATCGAAGGGGAATTAATGGGAAGAAAATCGGAATGATAAACGAACGGGCGAATATAATTGGATTATATTTTATTGAAAGATGAGATACAATAATCCACATGAGCGAGCCTTATTTTTAATTCTGTTGTGCTATTAAAAGTTTAATGGAATATTTTATTCGGCAATTAATTTTGATAAGTTCGAAGGTCTTACACGTAAGGTAATGAATGACAATTAGAAAATCCGGGGTTTTAACTTTTGCAGTTTTATTTCTTTTATTAAATAATTGTTTTGAATTCAGCAGTCTTCAATCTGCAAAATTGCTGGCCCCAAATGAATTAACAATAATGCCAGAATATTCTTCAGTTATGTACACCCATACCGGTGATTTTAAATACGTATCGAACAGCATTGGTTTCCAGTGCGGCTATGGCTTAACAAATTCATTTAACGGGTATGTCACCTATGCGCGGCTTGAAATTCCAGAATACAATATTGGATATAATTATTTTTGCATGGAACCAAAATTCGGCCTTGTTAAAAACAGCATCTCCTTTTCATTGCCGATATGCGCCTATTTCGGAGAGAATGTTGGGTTTTTAGAGTCGGTAAATTCACAGCCAACGCTCTATTGTACTTATTCCGCAAATAACATTTTTGATATAACCATTGCTCCCAAAGCCGTTGTTTTTATCCCTTCTTTTAAAACCTTCCTGGCGATTAACTTTAATACGGGCATACATTTGTTTTCCAACAAGGTGCTGCTTGTACCAGAAATGGGATATGCCTTTAACCCAACGGGGAAAGACCAATTTATAATTGGAAGTTTCGGCGTAGGATTCAAATACTGTTTTCCCAAGTAGCGTATGATTAAAAATCATAAAATAATTTTAGCGCTTTGTTTTAGTCTGCTCATATTCCTGACATGTAGCCCTTCTGTCAACAATGTCTGGTTTCCGAAAAAGCTTTCAAATAAGGACAACTTGAAAATTCTTATTTTAGGAAACAGCATTACAGGGGCACCGCCAATTGGGCAAAGCTGGACGGAAGGATGGGGACTTGCGGCAAGTTCGCCTGAAAAGGATTATGTACATGTCCTTTATTCATATTTCCAGAATTCGCTTGCATATTCGCCCCAGTTGATCACCTATGATTTACGGCAATTTGAGTATAATTTTTCATCGTTTGATTTTTCCGGACTGGCTCCTTTAAATCAATTTAACGCTGATCTCATTATTATCAGGATAGGAGACAACATTGAAACCGATATTTCCGTTAGTTCATATTTATGGGACAAATTTGATGCGCTTTTGCAATATTTGTCCCAAAATCCAAATCAAACGATAGTATGTACAAGCAGTTGGTATACCAAAATAACAGTAAATACGATTATGAGGGAGGTTTGCAGAAAGCGGCAAATTTCATTTATCGATATAAGCTATTTATATGACGATAAATCAAATCAGGCTTCATCCGAAAGAGCAATTAGCGACAAAAGAGTAGGCTCGCATCCTGGCGATAAGGGCATGAAAAAAATAGCGGATATTTTGTGGGAAAATATTGTCAATATGCTATGACCTAAGGCTTTTTCTTTTGTTTCTCACTTAAACGAGGTATTTTATTAATTTGCAGTTCCTTAGGTTCCCTAAAACATTTTATTTGCAACTCAATAAATTTTATAGCTTTGATTTTTTATTCATTTAATTTAAAATATTATGAAATTAAATAGTCGATTATGTATCGTTTTAATATTATTTTTTCAGTGTAATCTATTAATACATTCCAAGATGCCTACTATTTTATTTATAGGGGATTCTTTAATAGACCAATGGAATGTTGAATGTTCATTTTCCGAATATTCTGTTCGTAACGAAGGATTAGGGGGGGATACAATTGCAGGAACAACAAACCGTTTAACTAATTTACTAAAAAGTAACAAGTTTGATGGGATTGTTGTTTTAATCGGAACAAACGATATAGGAGGTAAGGCACCAAATGGAGACGCTTCCGATTCTGCAATAGATGAAATTATATTAAATCGTTTTTCTAAATTAATAAGTATTTTAGAAATAACTAATGTTCCATATTTTGTGTGCCCGATTTTGCCAAGAAACAACTACCATAAAGACAGCTATCTCAATATACGTGCCCAGAAAATTGATGCTGGTCTCCAAGATTATTTACAAAAAACAAAAAACGGTCATTTTGTCGCTGTTTATAACGATTTAACGGACAATACCGGTAATTTGATTGATTATTATTCAATAGATGGTTTACATTTGTCATATGCAGGATATGTTGTTCTTACTGAAAAAGTCAAGTCTCTTTTGCGTGCTACTTTCTAACGCTTTTTTGCTCGTCACGCTATCTAACGCAAAAGTTGATGCAGACATTGAGAAATATAAATCTATAACCTTGTCATTACCACCTGATTCAACCACTGTTTTTTCCTTTTATAGCGACAATAAATTGGAAGTTTCCCAGGTTTTATATAATAATTTTTTTATTAAATACAGACAAACAATAAGTGCTCCGCAACTCAAATATCATTTTTATTACGGCTCCGTGGGATATTTCAATATCTTTCTTCACAGCAATTATTCATTTCAGATAGGTTGTGATGGGCAGTATAGTAATAACAATTTATTTTCTTTTTGGTCTTTGATTCATACGGATAAAAATGTCACGCGATGGTTAGCTCTGGCTGGACAATTAGGTGTTGATTATGATTCATCAGTGCATATAGTTCCATTGGCATCAGCTTCTATTCGACTAAATAAGGAGATTAATTTCCTATTGGAATTTTCTCCAAATTATAATTATAGACCTGAAGAAGATATTATCGGCTGCGGTTTACTCTTTCATGCAAATAGGTTCGAATCCGCGGTATTTTATAAAGTTATTAGTGTACAAAATTTCCCACATAGCTTAATGCGGCCACAAATATTGTATATTACTTTTCGATACTCGCTATTTTAAAATCATAATTTCTCCAATAATTTGTGAGTTTTTTTTAAGGATAAAACCTCATGAACGAAAAAAACTTAATATCTCCTCAGATTTGGTAACTTCTATATTTAAATTTTTACGATTTATCATCGGTATTTTTGTTCGTTCACATCCTTGTCAATTCGTGAAGCAACAATTCCGGAAAATATCCGCGCCCCAGTTATATTCAGATGCGTTTCGTCGTGAAACAATTGATATTTTTCTAAAAACGCCGTGTCCTGAGAAAAATTCCAATACTGGACTTTATATCGGTAGGCAAGTTGTTCAATATTTCTGTCAGATGAGTATTGATTGCTTTTGTTGGGCAATGGAGCTTCGATGATATATAATTTGATATCATTTTTTTTGATTTCTTCAATAAATTCTTTTAAATGCATTTTTTTTGCTTGGTCAATAAGAGAATCTGTTTCTTTTATTGGCCTTTCATGAATTTCCGGTTTTCTTGTACCTTTTTCAAGCGATCCTTCGAGTGGATCAAATCCAAGCGTTTTTATATTGTTTCCCTTTTTTTTCAAAAACGAATAAATTAAAATGTATCCAATTGTGGAATTGTATCTGTAACAGCTTGAATATGCTTTAATTTTTTCAAAGGTGTCTTTTATTTCAACAAATGGACGAACTTCCGGAAAATCCCAGTAATACGGCAGCAGAATTGACAAGGCTTGGTTATCCTGACGATTACTATTAAGTTCTGTATTGTCAATATTTAAGATAATTATCTTGGGCCGGTACCTTTTTAAAATCCCCTTTAGGATTGCATGTTGAAAAAAAATAGATTGACCTTGGTTCCCAAGATTAAAGCATGAGCAACCGAGCTTAGAAGAAATGATATCCGGCATATAATGATTTGCTGCGTGAGAATTCCCAAAAATGAGAACGTCTTCACGGCATATATTTAATGCATAGGTGGTCAAGAAATATTTTCCTGATTTCTGCTTATAAAAAATCGGTTTAATGATCAAACCGACTCCAATGTCGAGTGCCACGACTAAAACCAAGAGAACAAGAAGGTTGGCACATATTTTAATTTTACCATCCAACCACTTATTTATTGATTGCATCAAGAACCTTAAAATTGAAAATAGATAAATTGACCCCCATCAAAAACACCAAAGAGAAGGATCATAACAATAATGCATGCATAGGAAAGTCGTCGAACATACCAATTATTATTATGGAACAACAAAATCCTTCTAGGGAAATATTCTCTTTTTGTTTCGATACAGAGAAGTACTATAATTGCCAAAACACTATAAAAAAAATGGTCCTTTGGAACTCCCAAAAAGAGTTTACCGCTCACAAAGAAGATTTTTTTAATGATCATTAATGCATCTTTAAGGCTGTTTGCCCTGAAAAAAACCCAGGCAATGCACGTCAATGAGAATGTGATGACAATTTGAATTATACTCTGTATCGTTGAAAATTTGTTTAATTGGAAAATTCGGGTGGCCCTTTTCCGAAGCGGAGCAATTATAATACCAAATACCAAATACAAACCGTTTAGCCCTCCCCAAATTATAAAGGTCCAGTTTGCCCCATGCCAAAACCCACTGATTAAAAATACAAAAAGCAAATTAAAGTACCACCGTGGAACAGAAACTCTATTGCCTCCAATTGATATGTAAAGGTAATCCCTAAACCATGACGACAACGATATATGCCATCGTTTCCAGAATTCAGAGATGTTTTTGGAAAAATAGGGGCGATTGAAATTCATCATAAGCTTAAATCCCAATACCTGTGCAGCACCTACAGCAATGTCCGAATATCCTGAAAAATCGCAATATATTTGGAATGCAAAAAAAATGGTAGCAACTAACAAGGTAATTCCATTATGCTGGTCAGCATTATTATAAATAGCATTCACATAAAGAGCAAGACGGTCTGCGATGACGATTTTTTTAAAAAACCCCCAAACCATCTGTTTCAAGCCATTGACAATTCTCATATAGTCAAATATATGTTTTTCATGGAACTGGTGAAGCATGTTCTGAGGTCTTTCAATCGGTCCGGCAACTAATTGAGGGTAAAACATGACATATAATGCATAGATCCCAAAATGCTTTTCCGCCTTCTGATGACCTCGATATACCTCTATCGTATAACTCATGGCCTGGAATGTATGAAAAGATAACCCTATTGGAAGCAACATCGATAGATTTGGAATATGATTCATATATCCTATATGATTAAGAAAAACCGACAGATTATTGTTCAAAAAATTATAGTACTTAAAGATAGCCAAGATCCCAACATTCGCAAAAATGCTTGCAATGAGAAAATATTTTCTTTTTTTTCCTTGGACTCGTTCTATGTAAATCCCGGCGAAGTAATCAACAATAATAGTGAATCCCAATATCAGTATATAAACCGGAATGAATGCCATGTAAAAATAGCAACTCGCAACAAGAAGTAAGAACCATCGCGATTTATGAGGTGCTATGAAATAAGTAAATGTCGTAGCAGTAAAGAAAAATATAAAATGAATTGAATTAAACAACATATAGGCCCGGCAATAATAGATTTACTGAATTGTCAAGGTTGTATTTAACTTATCAAAATTAAAGATAAAAATCTCAAAACTATTCTGATGGGGGTGGTTTCCCTCGCGTTTTTATCACTTTTGCCGGAACGCCACCAACAATACAAAAGGGTGCAACGTTCTGGGTAACCACTGCGCCAGCGGCGATAATGGCGCCGTTACCGATGGATACTCCCGACATTATCGACGCATTTGCGCCGATCCAAACGTCGCTTCCGATAACGGTTTTGCCTTTTGTCGTGCCCTGGTGTTTGATGGGAATGGAACGATCGGCAAAATTATGGTTCTCCGAAAAAACATTGACGCGAGGTCCAAAGATCACGTTATCACCGATTTCAATGCTTCCCCGGACGCCAATAAAGCAATAATGATTTATGCCGACATTGTTTCCAATGATGAGCGATTCACCAACATCACGTAATACCCCAGTGCATTCGATGATTGCAAATTTACCAAGGGTAAAATTATCGCCAATTTTGACTTTGTTTTTGCATAATGCATTAATGCTCGAATTTTGCATGAGGTTAAGGTTTTTTCCACAAAGAATATTCCGCGAAAAAAACACTCTTGCCCCTTTTTCTGCAAAAACCAATCCTTTGCTTTTATACAGAAAAGGTTTTATTAAAACCATACCACGGATAATTGCTTTGCTTTTTAATAGTAGAATATAGATAATATCAAAAGCAGAATATTTGTAATCAAGCCGATAATTTTCATTCTTTATTCGTGAAATTATCTTTTCTAAAATCAAATATACTCTCATACTTTGTTACTGCTCAGTAGGTAGATTTGGCAAGGCATCAAAAACATCATGACCTGTTTTTTAATAGTCGATATAAAGCTTCGAATGCGACAGCACTTATCAGCGCCGTCCTTTGTTCGCGAGGAATGCGCAAATGGATATATGTCGCCATTTGGAAAATATTCAAATGACGAAATTCCCTTTCTTCCGTGTGATCGTAAATCGCACAAAACTGCTCGCATTTCGGGCAAGGGAATTTAATGCCCTTGGCATGCTCAACAAAAAGATCAACACGGTTCCGGCTTTGGTCCTAAAGTAACCCTTGGTTATTTGCCAAGGATTTTTAATACCCAGAAGTTTTTCAAAGAAATATCAGGTGTCTTCCATGATATGAAAATAATTAAAACACTATATCTTGGGATCACTCACTAAAACACGCGATGCGGTTCTTTTTTTAAATCGAAGACAATGCAGTCAAGTACATGGCGGCGCGGTTGAAAGGGCTTAATCTCAGTTTGAATGAGAGGTTTGAAATTGGCATTCAAGAACGCTTTTTTGCTTTTTAAGGATTTAAAGGGGAAACTTTGTGATATATTGTATATCATGGTATTCATAATTTGAGATTTATAGTAACGTTTTCGCCTTGTCCTGGAGCGATGGCTTCGTTTTATTAAATCTGTATCCTTTTCATATAAATTTGAAGAAAAAGAATAAAATTTTCCATTAAAATCAGCCCCATTGGCCATCCATAAAAGATCATAGGTTGCATAGTGGGTTAAAAAATTTGAATTAAAATTTTTTGTGCAATGATAATAAGCGGCTACACCCACTATCGTCGATGTTTTAAAAGCCCTTCCCAAAGCCTGAATAGCGAGAATTAATATCGCTGATGGACAGATTTCGTGATTGGATTTTGCGGCGTATCTAGTTTGATTTGAAGTATTTGCCGAGCCCTGGGAACCGCCGATAAAGAGGATATGGTTTTCTTGCAGCCCAAGTATATTGCCGGGAATAATTGAGAATGAGATTTTAAAAATCACTGAATTATTCAACAGGTACTTCAGAACAAATTCTCCCTCTTTATAGGTCGTGTCGGCTATTCCCAATACAACGGAAAATGTGCTTTCGTTGTTTTTATTGGTCCAAAGGGCAATTCCGTTGTTGATTTTTTGAAATAAAATTGGCGCTATGAAAAGAGCATCAACGTATGAATAATGATTAATTAATATGGGGCATCGGTGCTTTCAGTGGGTAGCCCCAACCTATAGTGTTTAAGTACTGATAACTTGTAAAGCGATATTAGAACGTTTAGGAAAAAGATCAAGGCCGCCACAATGGAAATAAATTGCTGTTCGATAATGAGCACGATTTCTATAGCCGCAGGCAAGGCGCTTTACCTTTTCTATTTTGCTATTAAGACTTTCTCCAAGAGCATTGGTAATATGATGCTTCGCATAGGTAACGATATTTTCTATATGGCCCTTCAAAGTATGAGCGGCTTTTTTCATTGGTTCAAGCCTGGAATGCGTCGCCCACCAGTACCATTTCGCAAAATATTTACGCATCCATCCTTCCGAGTAATATTCCCAAAGGTGTCGAATATTTTCTTTAATTGCCCATGCTCGGCAGACTTTAAGGTCTTTAGAGCGCAAATTGTCAAATTCCTCCCGACGCCATTCAGGAATATTTTCTTGGCTCCAAAGGAACAAATATTTGGTCCCTTTCAACATCTCGCAACCGTCTTCTTTCAATTCTGCATGTTCTTGTTTGCGAACTTTGTCAACTGCATCAACAACGTATTTCATCACGTGGTAACGATCGAAAACGATCTTGCTTTTCGCATCAGGAATATAGGCTTTGGTTGCCGCAATATAGGGGTCCCACATGTCCATTGTAACTGCTTCTACGCAAGCCCTTTCATCCGGTGTAAACTTCTTATAATATGCTTCAAGACTTTCCTGTGCACGGTCATCGCAAACGTATTCTACCGTACCCGTATCAATATTATGCACGATCGTCTCGTATTTGTGCCCTTTTGCAAAAGACTTTTCATCAACACCAAGACGCTTCGGAATCTTCTGCGGTTTGCGCTCAAACCCTCGCTGCACAGCACGTTCTTGAAGGTTCTGAACCAAATGCCAATCCGCATTCAAAATGCGGCACACGCTTTCCAAGCTGCATTCCTGTTCAAGAGAGAGAACTGCCTTTTCGAACTCAAAAGTCACTTTCCCATTTGGTTCCGCAAGACCATGCTCAATCCTTTGAATTCCATCGGTTGGACATTGAACGCGAGGAATACGCAAATGGATATATGTCGCCATTTGGAAAATATTCAAATGACGAAATTCCCTTTCTTCCGTGTGATCGTAAATCGAGCAAAACTGCTCGCATTTCGGGCAAGGAAATTTAATGCCCTTGGCATGCTCAACAAAAAGATCAACACGGCTCCGGCTTTTGTCCTGAGTAACCTTGGTTATTTGCCAAGGGCTTTTAATACCCAGAAGCTTTTCAAAGAAATATCGGGTGTCTTCCATGATATGAAAATAAATCAAACACTATATCTTGGGGGCACCCATTAAAACACGCGATGCGGCATTAATATTTTTGCACGTTGCACTGTTGAGAAAAAACTCGCAAGATATCTACCAAAAAATTTTAGAACGACAATTCGATTCTTTATGAGCAATTCATCGTTAACGGTTTTTTGCAAAATCGAACAAACTTCGGTGAATAATCGATAATGTAGAACCAATCTGATGATTTGCCTGATTCTTCGGGGAACTGTTTGAATGGATCTAATTCTTGCTTCTTGAAAAAGCGCAGACCCAATTGTTGAAGAAATTAGTCCCATTTTATCAGCGGTTATAGTTAATGTGTTGTTTTTTATCTCTACTTGAGCATGTTGCAATAATTAAATTAATATAATGAAAATATTCGTAAATATACAGAATATCGCCACATATTTGCATTTTGCGCTTCCTACTAAGTACAGCGTCCCGTAAATTTGTAGCTAACTGATAGGGATTTTCATTTTTTAAAAGTGGGATCCGCATAAACGAGTGAATCTTTACGGATGCCTAATTATCAACCAATTTCCCGTTTTACTGTCCTTATAGCAAACCAAGAATATACTCAATTTTCGCGCTTTTTGCCAAAATAAAAAAAATACCACCCCAGTGGCTTTTAGTAGGCTTTAAAAAAAATATGAATAATTTTTCATCCACAGTTCTTTTCAAAAAAGCTGTAGTCGAGAGTCTGGCCATCGGTATCTACCGGTGGCACCAAATTCGAAACAGATGGTGGACTTGGTTCAGTGGTTTTCCATAAATTGCAGTGACGCAGAATCTTTTCGATAACCGATTTTTCTTCAATACACGAGATGATTCTCATCTGGCCACCTCATTTCGCTCCTGGGAGAAAATATAATCATAATCGTAGCTGCTCACGTGGGTGTACATCCGGTCGTATTCGCGACGGGGCATTTCAGAGGATCAACCTCAAAGACGCATTTTATAAGCACTGCCCAGGTCATGCGACATTTCCGGCGAAAGGCTGTATCAGGCTCCGGCATTCCAGGTAAAACAACCAGCCTTTCTTTTTTCCCCACAAGGCCACGTTTCTTATTGGAATACCAGACGTAATATCCTATCTGGTGCTCACCCTTATTGGGGATGTGCTGCGTGACTTCGGCAAGAAAATCGAGCGGGTCAAACACCTCGTAGTTCCTCGGTATACCTGAGATCAACATGAAACGCAAACATTTACAAAGTACTAATTATGAAATGGCTTCTAAAAATATTTTTATTTTTCCGACGAAATCGATAAGTATTCAATGTATTTAATTTGATTTTGATAACTACGAGTATTTTTATCAATGATAATGTTTTTAAAACCGGTTTCTTTAAGAATTTTTCTTACTTCATTTCCAGATAAAAAACATGTTTGTCCATTATTTGCCAAAGGGTATCCAGGTGTAATGTTTTTTACCGTGCAATGGTCAACCATTTCAGTAGTTGATTTAAATGAAATTGAATTTTCACCCAAATGATAGGAATAAAATTTGCCTTGGGGTTTTAAACAACGGTATATTTCATTATATGATAGTCGATGTTGTTCAAAATTTACATGCTGCATAGATACAATATCAAAGATGCAATCAAATTCATTATCATTAAATTGAAGATTAGTAAAATCTCCTAATTCTATCTTTGCTGTAACACTCCACTTTTTTAACATTTCTTTGCAGAACTTGAGGCCGGCCGGAGAAAAGTCTATTCCGTACGAATCGAATCCTTCCTTTGCAACCATCCAAAGGTTTGCTCCAGACCCACATCCTACCTCAAGCACTTTAATTTTATTTCTTTTTACAAAGGAAAGACCAAAATAATTCGATTTTAAAAAAGCAATAAGTGCTTCATTAGGATATTTTCTTTGCGAATTAAATCCATTTTGTGAATATTGCTTTTCAAATACATTGTCTTGATATTTTGCCATCTTTCATGACCTCTTTTAAAAATGCTATATTTTTTCAAAAGTCCTAATGTAATCTTGGGCAATGTCTTCCCATTTATACCTTTTTTGAACCAGGTCGCATCCTTTTATTGCCATTGAAAAAATCTTTTCCGGACTTTTTATAAGATCCTGCCAAATAATTGCAAGGTCATCAACATCGTTTGGCTTGAAGTAATATCCCGCATACGAATCATCGCCTTTAATCGTTTGCAGATTTTCATCAATACCGTTTATCAATGAGCATACCTTCGCCCCCATTGCGGCCAAAAGAGACGGGGACGTTCCTTCCAATTCACTGGCTGAAACATAAATCAAGGCATTGGCCAGCAAAGCCTCGTATTCCGCCCCATACAGAAACCCTAAAAATCGCACCTTCTTTGATGCTTGTTTTAAAAGATCTTTTTTATACAGGGTATCGTTATCGTCACCAATAATGATCAAAGGCAGGTCCGTACCTAATTTATTATAGGCCTTAATCAGGCGATGAACTCCTTTTTCAGGCACTAACCTTCCAACAAAAATGAAATACTTCTTTGTAGTAAGATTAAATTTGTCAAGGATTTGTCCCCACGAATCATCGCGGGCAATGATTTTTGCCCCATATGGAATGGTTACAGGATTGACTTTGTATTTTTCAGTGTAATAATCTTCCACAACTTTGTTATCTGTAATTATCTCATCTGCAAATTTTACGGAAAACCATTCTCCCATTTTATGAGCAAACTTGGCTAGCCTACCCCATTTTTGGCGCTTCCATTCAATACCGTCTACCGATATTATTACCTTTTTTCCAAAAAGCTTTAACAGCGGTAGTAAAACTCCGTTCCCACCATTGTAAAGATGGACATGCTTTGTTTTTCGTTCGTTCACTAACAAGTCCAGGCAGCATAATAATGCGCTAAAAATCGTATCAAGTGACTTCGTGTCAAGAGGATTTATATATTTCAACCGTATGCCGTTATATTCTTTAGGCCGGTTTTTATAAAGCATTTTCCTGCAATAAACCAAAACATCATGTCCTTGAGCTACCCAATGCGTTGATACATGATCTACGCATGTCTCAAAACCACCGTATTTGGCGGGCAACCCTCGGATTCCAATCACTGCTATTTTCATCGACCGAGATCCTTCTTAAAAACCAGACTATAATCTTTTAACGCCTCTTTCCAATGCGGCATGAAATTAATTTTCCGGGCGTTGAGTTTAAGATTAAGGAGTTTTTCAGAATAAGGCCGCGGCGCAAAGTATTCATTTTTAAAGTGATTGGAATTTACTTTCGTGATATTGATCTCATCCTCAAGACCAAGAAGCTTTACAAATTCATGCGCAACGTCAAATCTGCTGCAATTCCCTTCACAGACCTGGTTATAGAGGCCATAGAGATCGGTTTCAACGACTTTAAAAATTGCTCGCGCAAAACTTATGGTATAGGTTGGAGTTCCCAATTTGTCATCAACAACAAACAGTTCCTTTTTTCCCGCCTTTATCTGTTTATAAATTTTATTAACAAATTTTTTATCTTTTTTAAGACCGCCGCCCATCATCCAACCGGCTCTGAAAATGAAAAATTTGTCGAGATATTTCTCAACAAATTTTTCTCCATAGTATTTTGACTTGGCATAAACGCTTAGCGGATTAGGTTCGTCGAAGTCATTAAAAAATTCCTTTTCACCTGCAAAAATTCCGGCGGTACTGATGTAAACATGCGGAACGTGAAGTTTCCTGGAGATGAGGGCAAGATTTTCGGCCCCGAGCGCATTGGTGAGCCATGAATGCTCATTGTTTTGCTCGCAATACTCAAGGTCCGTCAATGCCGCCAAATTAATAATGAGGTCCGGATTGAATTTCTGGATTGTGGCATACATTTGAGCATAGTCCCTTACATCCGCGTAGGTGAGCCATTCGGTGTTTACATCGATATCGCTGGCCTCCACAGTTGTTCTCTCGGAGAAGTATTCATACACTGCTTCACCAAGCATACCGCCGCATCCTGCAATATATACCCTTGCGCTTTTATCAAGCTTCATTAGTATCTGCCTTTCGTAATAGTGAAAATTAGTCTTAAAAACGTCCTTATTATTTTCTGCTTATTGCCATCGCATAGATTTCCATTAATTTGTTATAATATGAAGTGGGGTTACAGGCGACCTCCACAAATTGTCTTCCCTTTTCCCCCATTTCCTCGGATAATTTTAAGTGATTATGCAAATACACAATTTTTTGTCGAAGGTCATCATGATTGCCTGTTTCAAAGGTAAATCCAGTCCTGTTATCAATTACCAACTCCGGAATTCCCCCTATGCGTGAGCCGATAACGGGTTTACCATAACTGAATGATTCAAGGACCGAGAGCGGGTTATTTTCGTACCATTCAGAAGGTAAAACCGTGAACATAGCGGTTTGAATGAGGTTCTGGAGACCCATGCCAGTTTGATAGCCTATCAATTCCGCTTCATTGACTGTTTCTTTTTTTATAAACGCATTGGCCTCCTCTTCAAAGGGACCTGTCCCAGCAATTTTCAAGGAAATTCCAGTTCCTTTTATTGCTTTTAAAAGGGTCATTATTCCTTTTTCGGACGACACTCTTCCAAAATAAAGTATATATTTCCCCTTATTGGCATGATCCGAATGCCCTGGAAAAGCATCCATAAAATTAAATATATGGAATATTTTTTTCTTAAATCCCATTTCTTCAAGCTTGGTTTTAAGGAAAAGACTTGGTGAAATAAATGCGCTTATCTTGTCATAAATATCCAATACATCGTGATGCAAATACATTTCTACGGTGTTAATGACGCTTTTAAAGCCCGACCCCTTAGAACAACGAAATTTAAAACAATTCAGATATTTTCCATTTTTACATCGGTCGCATACCTTCCCTTCCCGAAGCAAGGTGTATACCGGACAAACCATTTTGTAGTCATGCATGGTCATGACCATTGGTATTCCAGCCTTTTTAAATGCGTCGAGAATTGATGGGGATATCTGGTGGGCAAAATTGTTCAAATGGACGATATCGGGATGATATCCGTCTTCTAACAACCTAGTTATTTTTATTTTGGCTTCAAATGAATATAAGATATTCATTGAGAGACGAAATTTGTTATAGATCGATTTCATGCTCTCATAATTTACATTATCGATAAAATATTCTTTTAATGGAAAGGCCTCATTTGCCGGATGCGACATTCCCCAAAATGACACTTCATGGCCATTTTCGGCAAGTAGGTTCCCTGTCCTTATGGTGCTAATGGCATCGCCGCCTTTAGGAAATAGATATTTATTGATAAGTAATATTTTCATTTTTAACTATATTTCCAGAAGATAAAATAAAACCGGTATGCTGCTGCCTTTTATTTTGTTCAACATAAAAAGCAGCCCAAAATATTATTAAAGATAGAATAATAGTTTGCCCTTCTATCATATGGTTTACATATAATCCAATAAATAAATAAATTGATCCATAAAAAGATGTTATTGCATATGCCTTTGCTTGAGGAATAGTTGCAATTTTATTTTGTTTATAGAAAAAAGCAATACTAATAAGAAATAAAAGTAATAAGAAACTTAACCCTACATAGCCAAGTTCACCCCAAATTGGAATTATTTGTGAATCACAATCATCATCTAACCCATACTCCAACTGGTGAAAAGCATCCGTTACAAAAGCTTCTTGAGGAGGAGTTTTTAATTTGTCGGCAAGGAAGCTCGCATACATTCCTGGCCCAAAACCAATTAACGGAAATTTGCAATAATTTTCTAAGCTATTATAAGTAAGTGGATAGTAAAGAATTCTAGTTGAGCCTGAATAAACTTCAAATTGTTGTCTCATAATAATATCTATCCAATATCTTGGGTCTATTATATTTTGAATTGTACGAGCACTTTCGTTTCGTCCTAAATTATTTCCTAAAATAAAAATTGGAATAATTATAAATGTCCCAATAAAAACCCTTAGCAATATTTTTTTATTTTTAAATTTAGGAAACAACAATATAATAGCTATTGCAATGAAATAAACTATTGCAAAATCTCCCTTTGGAATAATTAATACTAGAATAATTAATACTAAAAGTAATAGATTTAAAATAGGCCGCGTGTTTCGATTCTTTTGATACAAATATTGATACCAACAGTAAATTAGCAATGGTAATACAGAATATGATACATCATTTGCGCTAGCAAATGTTCCCATAGTTGCATCATCGCTAAAAACTCCATTTATTACTGCATAATAAATCTGAACCGCGAATAGCGGTAATTGAAGAATAAAAATCCATTTCGATAGCCTAATAATTCTTTGAATAAAATCATCATTATGAATGCCAATATAAATAAGACAATAATAAAAAATAAAATAAATAAAATAATTTTTATAAGAAAGTAAAGCTATATATAATGGCACATGATTAAAAATTGAAGAATAAATAAAAAGGACAGTAAAAAAACTTAAAATAACATTCAGATGATTGCGTTGAAATTTGAAATCCCCTGCTCTTATTTTTGTTAAACAAACTAAAAAGAACAAAACAATTATTATTAAGTCATCGAATTGACTTGCAATTCCCAAATGTAACTTGAATACGAAATAATATTGTATGTAACACAATATTATTACCAACCCAGCCATTATCCGCATTAATCGTTTTACGGAAAAAAAGTCGTGTGGAGGTTTCGCAGGTTGGGTGCAGATTGATGATTTTAATGCAATTGTCAAATTGATTTAATCAAATTAATATATTAAGATGGGATTATCACGATGCTTTAACTTTTATACATTTTCAAGTATTATTCTCGCCATATTTCCTCATATTTATCGATCATCTTATGCATTGAGAACTGATTAACAACAAAATCCCTGTTAATTCGGCCAATTTTCGCTCGATCAATTTCAGACATTTTAATAATTTTCATTATTAATGAATAAAGTTGCTGAGGATCATTTGTTGGAAAAATAAAACTTTCAGTTAAAAAACCATCGGAATTAGCTCCATTTGATAAGATGCAAACCGTTTCACATGCCATAGCTTCAAGTAAAACATTGGGAGTTCCTTCTTCATGCGAAGAAAGAACAAATAAATCAAATTTATTATACCACTCTTCAATCAAATCAATTGTATCAAAAAAATTGATTGAATTTTCTAATCGGAGAGATTTAATTAGTTTTTCTATGGAATTCAAATACGCTCTATCAATAAAGCTTTTAATAATATAAATAACAGGTATTATTGGCAATTGCAATGATACTTCATTGCAGAACAAGGCCATGGCTTTTATTAAACATTCCAAATTTTTTTGTGGTGCAATCCTTCCAACATAACCAATAACAAATTTGCCATTTTCCTTTATAACATTTAATTTTTTGAAAACATTGGTATCAATGCCATTTTTAATACAAAAAGCATTTGGAGAAAGACCAAAAAAACCAAAGACCTTTTTTGTTTCTCTTAACGCCTTTTCGCTATTACATATAATTCTGCAGCGGTCTAATCCAAATATTCTTAATAGAAAGGCGGCTTTTACATAATTCCAATATTCTCGATCACCGCTATTTCTAAATTCGATAATAAAATTCTTTTTATTTAACAGTTTACATAATACAATAATATATTCATTGGGTCCTGGAATTTTAGCATGAATTAAATCATATGAAGGATTAATGATTAATTTAGCCAATCGAAATATAAAGCACAGGTCAATTTTATATTTTTTATTTAATACGATAAAATTAACATTTGAATTGGATGGAATTGAGTATTCTATTTTATTTCGAAATAATGCAACATCAATTAAAATATTTGAACTCACGCCTTGATTAAGCAAAATTGATAATTGACGCTCCATTCCTCCTTTTCCATAATTTGGAAGGACAAGTAATATTTTCTTTCGATTAGAAATCATTATTTTCTTGAACTTTTATTAAAATTATATAAAATTGTAATAAAATCACTCTTTAATGGGTATTAATTTCTGTTTAATCTCCGAATAATGCTCATTGCAATAATCATAATCATCCGGCCTGCCAATATCGAGCCAAAAACCATTAAATAAATAGCTATAATGTTTTTCACCTTTTTTTATGCCATCTACCATGAGATTGTCAAATCCATAGCTATGAGCCTTTGGTAGGCTAAGTAGTATTTTTTTATTTATACAATAAATTCCCATGCTTACATCAAAATGATATAATGGTTTTTCACGAAAGCCAGTTATTATTCGGCTTTCTTCATCACATTCCAGAACTCCGAAATCGATTTTTACTTCTCTTTTATATGTAGCAACTGTAACCTTATTATTTTTCTCAACGTGATATTTCATGAAATCGGCATAATTAAGATCACATAAAATATCACCGTTCATTACCAAAAAATTATCCGGCAAATCATTGATAAGAGTGAGAGGTCCGATTGTACTTAAGGGTTCATCTTCCATTGAATAATCAATTTTTATTCCCCACTTGCTTCCATCACCGAAAAAAGCTTTAATAATATCAGCTAAATGATTTAAGCAGACGGTAATATGCTTAAATTTATAAAACGCTAATTGCCTTATTATCATTTCCATGATAGGCATTTCCCCGCCTATTGGTACCAGAGGTTTAGGAATTACCGTAGTATATGGTCGAAGTCGTGTTCCTTTTCCTCCTGCCATAATAATAGCTCTCATATCTTAAGCTCCACTTAATCTAAAAAAAATTCATTAAAATGTGCTATAATGGCTTGTTCGGAAAAACACTTTGAATAAGTCTGGTATGCTTTTTCTGCAAGATTTATTTGCAAAGGAGGATCTTCAATTAATTCCTGCACCGCTCTTAAAATTGATTGTGCGCTTTTAACATCAACTAACAGCCCATTTTCATGATCAATAATATAGTCTTTCATTCCGCCAACTGGTGTTACAATCATGGGGGTTTTATAAAACATCGCTTCTACCATACTAAGTGGCAATCCTTCATGAAGGGATGGCTGTAAAAAGACATCACTTGCAAACAAATATTCACAATAAAGATTCCGTGGAAGAAATTCCTTGAATTCTACGCGTGAATTTAATTTATTTATTTTTACAAACACCTTATATTCTGGTAGAAGCGGACCTGATCCTATAATATGAAGCTTACATTGAGGAAGGCTAATAAGCGCTTCCAAGATATAAATAATTCCTTTTATATGCCCGTGACGAGAACTAACCAGTCTTCCAGCAGTAACAAGGTGGAAATATTTTTTATCAAACCCTATTTTCTGTTTAATTTTACTTTTAGATTCTTCAATTTTATTTTCTGGTATTGGGGTCGGAAGATGATAAATCTCTTTTCTTCCACTTTTTGTTATCATTATTTCCTTATGTGCTTTATTTGCAGCACAAAGTATGGTACATGTCTTTAATGTAATCCATCGCATGACACGATCATAAATTGAAAAGCACTGATCAATATCGCTTCCGTAACTACTTGTCATTGATTTTAATTTGAATAGTTTTCCCGCTATACCAGAAATAGTTCCCATAGGCACAAGCCCTATGCCGAAAAGCAAATCAGGTTTAGGGTGCATTTTACCTATTTCAGCTAATACCCGAATAATATATACAATGCTTTTTAGATATCCCTTCTTAGGATATGGAATTCTTATTATGCTAATGTTATCTAATACTTCATTAAAAGGAAGCTCTTTATTAGTTATAAGAGGATTTTTTAAGATAGCGAGCATTGATGAAACAACTGTAACCGAATAGCCGTTTTTTACTAATAACTGGCTATGCGCTAACGCAACATTTGCTAATCCGGAACAAATGGGATAAAAATCAAAAGCAATGATAATTATGTTTTTCATTTTATCAATTTATATTCAACTTAGTATTTCTTTTTCAACCAAGTGCATAATTGTTTCATCCAATGTGTACTCTGGCTTCCAGCCAAGGGCGTTGAATATTTTAGAATTATCCGAATATTGTTCAGTGATATCATTTTGGCGAATTCTATTCGAATCTATTTCAATTTTGGCTTCTATCTTTGAATAAAACAACAATTTATCAATAATAGACTTAATTGTTATTGGATGGTTGCTTGCAATATTAAAAATATCCCCTTTTACTGGTTTCTGCAACAACAGCCAAAAAGCCCTGACAACATCTCGAACATCAACAAAATCTCTTTTAGTTAAAATATTGCCAACGGATAAAACAGGATCGGCTTTTTTCCTTTTAATGGTTTTTAACTGTTCCGCCACAATTCCTACAACTAAGGATCGAGGCATGTAAGGACCAACAATATTTGAAGGCCGGGCTATGGCTATGTTCATGCCAAATTGCATTGCATATCTCTGTGCAATTAGTGTTTGGAACGCTTTTGTCAGACCGTAAATGGATATGGGACGAAGAGGATTTGTCTCACTTACAGGGTTTTCGTTTTCTTTTATTACGCCATACTCTGCGGCAGAACCAACAATCAACGTCTTTGTTGTGATATTCCATTCTTTTATGCATTCCAGAATATTCTGCGTTGCTTTGACATTGACTGCATATGCTTTTTCGTAATTGTTTGTATTCAATCCAGCAAGATGAAAAATCTTGTCTGGTTTAATTCGTTTTATTGTTTCTTCAACAAGCTTGAAATCTGTAATATCGCAAGTCTGATAGTTTTTAATTGCAGAAAATGTTTGAATGTCTATCCCATATACTTCGGCTTCAGATTCGATTTTATCAATAAATTCAACAAGCGCTTTGCCAACAAAACCATTGATACCAGTAATCAGTATTTTCATAAAATTATATTTTTTATCAGCTAAATATTATAAATATCGCTTTTGTATAGATGTTTGGTTTCCTTCATATAATCAATAACGCGCGTTAAACCCTGTTCCAGAGTAAATTCTGGCTTCCAGCCAGCGAGCTTCCTCGCTTTTGAATTATCGTATATAAGCCTCAAAACTTCGCTTTTCCCAGGACGAACGCGCTTTTTATCGGTTATTATTTTGATGCTGCGTGGCTTCTTTCTCATTAACTTGCACGCCATATCAATAATTTTTTAATGGCATAACCGGTGCAGGTTCAATTATTAGTAAGAATTATACCGAAAGAACAAGGTGTAACCCTTATTTTTAATAAAAATTTATCAAGAATATTTAAAATGCTTTTGCATACTCCAAATAAAAGATTATTTCTTTCTAAAATTGGAATTATTTGCGAAGAAATACATGCAAAACTGATAATTTTTGCATCAGAAAAATACTTTTGACAAATAGGCATGAATTTTTCAGGCCTAATACAATTTTCAAAGGGAGATATTGGAAAATTCTGAGCTTTAAAATTTAATTCATTAATAATTTCCTTCTCCTCAAGCTGTGGCAAGATGCGAAAAAATATATTTACTATTTTTCCTAAATAACGACCATTTTTCCTAACCACAGTCATTTTTTGTCGATAAGTTGAAATTGTCGGCATTAGCAATTCAAGAGCCGAAAGCAAGAGAACAATAAATCGGGGTTGTGCCATTCCTGAATCAATGATAAATATTTTTCCTCCAGGTAATAAATGATGGTCTCTTAATCTAGATAATACAAAATCCGGTTTAAAAATATGATGAAATGTATGATGTATAATTATTGTTGAAAACTTCCCAAAATTGTTATAAGTATCAATATTATTTGCGTCACCAGTCGAATATTCAATATTCAACTTCTCTTTATGTGCATAGCCTTTTGCTATTTCTATGGTTTCATTCGAGAGATCAAAAGCCTTCACATTAAAACCAAGTCTGGCAAGACGCACACTCGTGCTTCCAAGGCCACAGCCTATTTCTAATGCATCTTGAGAAATATTTTGTTGCTTGAAAATTACATTAATAAATAAATTATTGTAGTTATTTATTCCTATATAAGAATCATTCGAATCATGATAATATTTACGCCAATGCAGCGTTGTAGCCCAAGGTACATCATATAATCCTTTTGGAGCTCTCTCTACATCTAGCTCTGGAGGGATCCCTCCTTTGGAAAGTTTTAAACGATAGTTGTTAATCTTTTTCCATTCTTCACATTCTCCTTTTATTGCTTCCTGATAAAAAGATTCATCTGTTTTATTCAAAAACCCTCCTTTGTTTGCACTATGAAATCGTTCATACTACTATACTTATCTGTTCAATAGGATGTTTGCCAACAAGATCATTAAAGCCAATAATTAATGTTCTCATTAGTCCTATGCTTCCTGCAATCAAATATTATAAATGTCACTTTTGTAGAGATGCTTCGTTTCCTTCATATAATCTATAACACGTGCTAAACCCTGTTCAAGAGTAAATTCAGGTTTCCAGCCCGCAAGCTTTCTTGCTTTTGAATTATCACAGATAAGTTTTAAAACTTCACTTTTTCCTGGCCTAACTCGTTTTTGATCAGTTATTATCTTGATGCTTCCTGGTTTTTTTCCCATTATCTTACATACCATATCAATGATTTGCTTAATTGAAACCCCTATACCGGTTCCGATATTAGTCACTTCACCTATGGTTTTTATTGATTCAGCAATTTTGATAAAGCCTCTTGCTGTGTCCTTGACATACAACATGTCTCTGATCGGTGTAACGGAGCCAAGTTTCAATACACCATCATGCCAAAGCAATTGAGAAATTATTGTCGGTATAACAGCTCGCAAAGATTGGCGTTCGCCATAAGTGTTGAATGGCCTTACCGTACTTACCGGCAAACCAAAACTTAAATAATAGCTTTCGGCAAGCTTGTCGGCTGCAATTTTCGTAGCAGAATACGGCGATTGTGCTTGAAGTGGATGCGTTTCATTTATTGGAATATAGCGAGCTGTCCCATATGTTTCCGATGTTGAAGTATGAATCATTCGCTCTACATCATCTCTACAGGCCTCAAGGACATTAAGAGTTCCTTTTATATTTATATTGACATAGTTTTCCGGAGCAACATATGAATATGGAATTGGAATAAGGGCCGCCAGATGAAAAACCACATCATGGCCCTTTATGGTTTTTTTCATCATAAAAGGATCTGTGATATCTCCACTGATCACGGAAAGATTTTTTATTATATTTTTATCGAGTAAATCAATATTGCCCCAACTGTTTCTGCTGTTATAATGCACAAAGGCGGTAACTTGCGCGCCTCTTTTTACGAGTTCCTCTGTCAGATGACTTGCAATAAAACCACCAGCTCCTGTTACAAGCACCTTTTTTTTCTTCCAATTGAATTGATTCATTTTAATATGTCTCCGTTATTATGAAAATATAGTAGAAATATGATATTTTCATTTTGCTTTTGCTGCATATATTATCATTGAATCATTTACGTTTAATGCATCAACAATTCGAGTTATGGTAATTAGAACCTTTGTACGAAATCTTGGAGGTTCCTTTAACTCCCTTTTTATTCGAGTCAGGGGTTCTTTTAATGACTTAATTTCAAGTTTTGCAAATCCAAACGTTTCTATCATTGCCCGAGCGCTTTGAGGATTAAAATGATAAAGCTGCATCGGAAGATGAAGTATTGTATCTGCCATCGATTGCTTTGCAAGGGCCAGGAATCGTGCGATAATAAAAACATGACGTGGACGGCATGGCGTTTTTATAACCAATAATCCATGAGATTTAAGCATATTATGGATCAAATTGAATGTTTCTTTTAAATTTGGAAAATGGGCTATTACGTCCCAGAGGGTAATTACATCGAATTGCTGATTTGAAAGATTTGCTTCTTTCAAGGACGCATTGATTACCAATTCAAGCCCAACAGCCTTCTTTGCATATGAAGACGCAAATTTGCTTGGTTCTATTCCCAATACATTCCATCCCTTTTCCTGCGCTGCTTTGATAAAACCGCCAACACCGCACCCGATGTCGAGGAGTCTGCCCTTTTCAGGTTTTAGTTTGTCTATGACATCAAGCTGCTTGGAATAAAAATCTTTTCTCGAATTCTCTAAGGGCAAATAATTATTTTTGAAGTAATTTTCATTGTAAATATCAAGAAACGTTTTTTGAGAACTATTGGCGTTTAAATATATCACTTTGCATTTCGGGCAACGAAAGACAGATCCATATTCGCTCGCAAATATATTTCTCTGGTGCGCGTTGCCGCACACGGGGCATACTACATTCGAATTGATTTGTTTCATTTCAATAAATATCAATTGTCCGTCAATTTAAAATTGATTTTATTTTACTTCTTAGCTTTGAATAATTCCGGATAAAATGCAGATAATTTATTTTGTTCATTATGATTAATTGATCATTTATGGTTCGTTTTCTGTTTTTATATTCCCTTAGAAGAGCATCTAAATTTGCGACAAACTCCTGGGCATGATGTTTTAAAAAATCATCAACATGTATAAATTCATCCTCTTTCATCGCATTTGGATGAAAACAGGTTGTCCAAATGCCTTTTTTATGTGTTGCAAATCTCCACTCTTGAACAGGCAGCCAGGTAAATCCTTTCCATTGGAAAGGATATTCAGAAAAACCATCGCTGATTATCTTTATTTCCGTGCAACTTTTTAACGCCAGCAGTGTGTTTTTATCAAACGAATGGGCCGGAGCTACCCAGATATCGGGAAAAATGCCATGCTCTTTGAATATCTTGATTGCATTTGAAACCTTGTCCTTTTGCCGTTCTAACGGCAATCCAGCAAATTCCGAATATGAATTTAATTTAACTATTCCGGAATTTTTAGTTTCGTACACATGCTGATAACCGTGTAACGCAATTATCCATCCTTTTTTTTGCCAGTGCTTGACCTTTTCCCAGAAACCGGGATCAGATTCATTAATCATCAAGCCCGAGTCTTTGTTTTCAGGAATCACAGCAACAATAGGACGAATGTTGTATCTGTCAAATATATCTTCCAAACGGTCCCATTTTGAAGTATCCATATGCGGGCAGGCATCGTCTAAACGCGCCAAATAGCGAACAGAATTATAAGACTTAACGTCAATGCTCATTGAAATCTAGTTGGAAACTACGAACTTAAAGGTTTGATTGTGTTTACCATTTGTAGCCCTTAGAAGGTAAATACCAGACGCAAAAGTCTGCAGATCAATACAATATTTTTTTTCTATACCTGACTTTATTCCTGTCGAAATTGTCTGAAGTCTCTTTCCATTAACTGAATAAATTGATAGTCTAAGGTTGTTTGGTTGTACTTGAGAATATGCTATTACTATTCTTTTTGAGAATTGCTGAAAATGGAAGTCCGCAGAAGAAGTGTTTTTAAGGTCATTTTTTACTTTTGAAACAATTGTGCTCGTGTCAATACTGAAAAGCACGCCCCCAATTGCAATATACCATTGATTATTGTCAAAGTAACTCTTTCCTAATTTAGAACAAACATTAATTTCATTTCCGGAAGTATCATAGAGATATCTCTGGTCCCCGCAGATAGACATTATTTGACCATTTGGCGCAATGTTTTCGATTGAACTTGCCTTTGAGAAAAATGAAATCTGCTTTATTTCACCGCTTGGAAAACGAAGCCAAATCTGCTTCTGGCCAGTGGTTCCTTGTTGTGTAAAAGCTATCCAATTGCTATTTATTTTGTAATCAAGACCCTTTGTTAGAGAAACACTATTAGGATATGTGGACAGAACAACTTCTTTACCAGATAAATTTGCTACAATATATTTATTGGTGTTATTGGCCTTGGTGTACACAATGTCGTTTTCATCAATTAAGGGATTTGAATAAATGTACTGAACTGAATCGAATATTCTTTCAGTTGTGCCATTTTTATTGCAGTATAAAGAATCTCCTTTTATATAGGCAATAGAACCAGTTTTAGACAAATCAAAAGAAGTAGCAGTCTTGCAAATTGTGTCTGATATATTATTTAAGCAATCTAATAGTATGAGCACTCCCGTACCTTCACAAAATGCAACAAAGTGTTTTTTTGCATCAAAATTGAGTCCTGCTAAAGAGCTTATTATTGGGGCAGTATCGTTTTTATAAAGATATAGATATAGATTTCTATTTACTCTTCCAATTGTAAAATGATCTGAATATACTGCTCCATTTGAAGTAATTAGTGCTTTATCTATGGCAAGATTAGAATCTATTGATATCGTTGATGAATCATTTATAGAAAATATTTGTGAATTTATGTAGTCTATATTGTTGCCATCTAAATATTGACCATATAATATTTTTGAAGAATCTATTGCGCAAATTCCTCCATCAAAATGTATAACTTCTTTAAGCCTACTGCTTGTATCGCAACTTATGCCATCAATGTATGCTTTTGGGGTTTCTTGACCTACCGAATCAACACCCCAGATAGTTAAATATTTCAATGTTCCATAAAATTCAGGTGGATACAATGACACACTTGAATTTAGTTCTAATGCGTTTACTGTTATTAAGGGAGCATCCTCAATGTGAACAATTATTTTTGTGCTGGGGCCAACATTTGCGTCATCAATCATTTTTATAGATATAGGCAAATAAGGGCTCGCCACAGCACCATTCAAAGGTGAAGTAATAACAAGCCTTGGCGGACGATCCACCAAAAAATTCCCAACAATCATTCCGGAATCGCCTTTAACATCTATCGCAATAACTTGATAGCTGTAGGAACCATGTAAAAAGGCAGAGATATCTGTTTTGCCGGTAAAATATCCATTCATATATATTAAATCAAAACTTGCCGTTTTAATAGTTGCAGTTACTTTTGAGATTTCAAATAAAGAAGTAACATTCACACTTATAGAAATTGTGTCGTTTTTTATTGCGCTTGTTGCATTTATGCTAATTGCTGCGTGAACGCTTTTTAAATAAACAAAGCCGAATAGAAGCAGTAGGCTTAAGGAAATAAACCGCATTGCTGTTTTATGACATGAATCAATGCGTTTCCTAAGAAAACATCCTGATTTAATCATAATTTAGAGCACCCTTGTGAATATGGATTAAACCTTCCTGAATTTATTATTGATTCTTTTTCCATCAACATTAGCACTAATAATATATATGCCATTTGTTAACTTGTTTATGTTGACTCTTGCAGAACGATTATTAGAAACAAGATCATTCCTGATCAATTGTCCTCTTGTATTGTATATTCCAAGACTCAGAATTTTGAACGGACAGGAAAAAGACATAATCAAATTATCACCTGTTTGATAAGAAGAAATGAGTGCATTACTTAAGATGCCTTTATTTTTAGGCGTTGCTGGACCATATTGGATAGATTGTTGCGGAGCAACGGTATCGTATTTATAAATACTTAATAAAGTATCAAAAACAAATAACACTGTTTGATTTGTTGAATCAATAAAAGAAAAATTTATTGCAGGAAATTGGGAATCATCTAGTAGGTAATTGCCAACATATTGGATAGGTGAAAATTTGTTAGCGTTGCTATAACTAAACAAGTTTAGGCTATCGCCAATTGGCGCATATTGCCAATCATAAGGACCTTTAGGTCCATTTAGACTGATTGACATCGGATCAGTATACGAGCTTGAATAATCAATAATCTTAAGACTATAAGGAACATCCATTACTGTTGGGATTTGACAGATTAGAATATTGTTCATTATGTATATTCCATTGTAATTGTTGTTGCATTTTAGCAGTGATGAACCGAATTTACTAAAAGTGAATCCAAACTGAGGCGGATTTGTTGATGATTCAGGAATCAGAATCCTACTTATAGAGTCATTGAGTATCTTAATCACAGAAAAGTTGTTTTCACTACAACCTCCAAGCATATAGCTATATCCAAGCCAAACAATCAGAGTGGAATCATCTAAGCCTTTTTGTAATCCATTGAAATTTAAGTAACTTCCTTCTGTCCCGCCAATATCCCTTAAAGTATCTAATTGTTTCTTGGAAATAGAAGCTCGCAAGTTAAAATCAGTATCGTTGTAACTGTACATAGAGATTAAACTATCCATGCAGGTTATTAGCCGATTGCCTTGCGAATAATATTTAATTGAATATGGATAGTTTTTCCAATCATAAAGGGTTTTCAACCTTGTTTTTATTATCGCGCTACCATTAAATATCGATTGCGCAGACTTCTTATATCCTTTAAATACCGGCTTTGTAATATCTGATACATCAACAATTGAATATGACGAATCCGGCGCATTGGTTTCAGTAAGCAGAATACTGTTACTGCTTTTCATTGCCCAGCCCTTAAGATTAATAGGAAAATTGCTTACCTTTTCCTTGAGATACATTCGTGGATTTTTATCAATAAAGTTTTGAGCATCAAAAGTATAAAGTGTATCTATTGAAGACGCGATCGAATCTGTGGCATTGTATGCTACCACGTTGATGGCATACCAAGTATTGAGTTTAATATCGGCTGTTTTCCAAGTAATAAGGCCTGTTGTTTGGGGATTTGAAGACAATAACGTTTCCTTGAGCTGGTATGATTGGAACTGTTCGGAAAGGGATATTCTGATTCCGGTTTCACAGTTGGAGCTGTCATAGACACGGAGAACTATCTTCCGCGCAGGCAAGTCCCAAGCTGCGTTGATTGCTGGTTGTTTGAAAATCTTTGGTATGTCTTTAGTTATAACAGAATCGATATTTGAAAAAATTGAAGTATCGGTACCATTAAAGGCTTTAACGGCTAAATAGTATTTTGTTGAAGCTGCCAAACCGGAATATTGAGCCGTTGTGGAATCTGCCATTTTTACTATTATAAACGATGTTTCGGAATACGCTTTTTGATAAATCACATATCTTTTACTGTTGATATCGTTGTTTCTCCAGGAAAGAGATATTGAAGAATCAGAAAGCGCCTGAACTGAAACTATATAAGGTGCTTCAAGAGCAAAAGCTGAAATTAAGAAGAAAGAAAAAATAAAAAAGGCTTTGGAGCTCAAAAATAAAACATTATGTTTCATATTTAATATCCCCTATCCGGCAGTTTTTACTGGTATAAAATATTTCGACAACCCACTTGCGATCATTGAGAACAGATTTACCTTCTGTTCGATATTTATTATAAAGGGACTAAGAACCATGCAAAGCACAACAAATCTTAGAACGTTAACGAACGTGTTTTGAAATACGGACGTTCCTTTTCCAAAACTTAGAGTATCAAGAAGAATTATAGCAATAAATCCTACAATTGAAGCCAGGTAAACGTTCTTAAATAATGATACCATTGCGGAATTGATGTGTCTAGCTTGTTTGAGATACGCGAACATTATGAGTATCGATGCATACAAAAAATAGCAAACTGAAGTCGTTATTGAAATACCCGTTATCCCCATTTTTAATTTAACCGCGGCGTACCCGAAAATGAAGATAAAGGGAACTATTATGCATTGAATAAGTAATGCTTTGACCTGTTCGTTTATTGTTACCAGAAAAACCCCGGCTACGGTTGTTAATGCCATAAAATACCACCCTATTGAAAGTATTTTAAAAAGGGGTATACTTGGAATATATAATGGGAGAAATATTGGAATAATAATATTAAGACAGAAAAGAACTCCACCGATGCAAATAACATTAAATGTTGCTAATAACATGGTTGGGACGTGAAGATGTGTCCACAAACTTGAAATACTGCCTTTTTCACCGTATCGTTCAAGCATTTTGATATAGACTATAGAGGTGACTGATGTTGATAGCGAAAATATGATTGCGTTCAGCTGAACGGCAAACGAATAATACCCCATATCGCTTGAGGGAAGATACCGGGCAATTATCAGTTTGTCGGCAGTGGAAATGGCGATAAAAACAAAAGAAGAAATAAATATTGGCAGCCCGGTCTTCGCCATTTCAATCCAACTTTTTCGGTCAAATTTAAATTTATATCGTTCATCCGTTTTTATAAAAAGAACAATTATTCCAACAATGTAGCTTCCAATGAATCCTACATAAAGTGCCTGAATTTTTAAAGATGCAACAAACCCAATAATAAGCGATAATTCGACTATCGGAAGTATTACCTGAACAACACTCACAACCTTAAACCGGGACCTGAACCTGTTTAAGAGAATATAGTAATTATAGACTTGATATAACGGTATGGACAGGCCCATGCACATTAATCCTAATTTATCCGATAGAGATCCGTTTTTATTAAAGGAGATTACAAGAAGAATCAATAAAAAGGCAAGAGCATTAACTATGGTAAAAGTAAATGCGGTGTCTTTTTTCAATTCCGCTCCGGCCAAATCTCCTTTTCCCCGTAAATAAGGGACAGTCCTGTTCATTCCGTCAAGTATTCCGAAATGCACGCAAATACCATAAGTATATATCAGCATAAGCGCTGACCATGAACCCATTACTGAGGGTCCGAGCAATTTTGCCGCAATAAAGCCTTTCATAACAGCTATAAACTGAACAATATAGCTACTTATTGAAAAAATAGAAATGTCCTTCAATATTCGAACGCGCTGGCTCATCGAGCTATTTTCCGGATCGTTTCAAGAACTCGGTCTGAGGCTTTTCCATCACACTTGAAAAGACGCCTTTTTAAAAACGCCTCTCTGTTTTTCATAACATTTGTTTTCCAAGCTTCGTCAAATAATGCTTTTTCAAATAAAGGTAACACCCTTTCTTTTGTTTCGATATATTCTGCAACACCTTCTTTGACAAAGTCTTGTAAATAATTTTCCTTATCAAAATTAAGCAATAGCAACGGCTTTTTCATCATAACAGATTCAAGCGCCGTTGTTGAATAAGTTGTAAGCCATAAATCGCACATGCTCATCAGCTCGTCTGCATTCATGTCTTTAATTATAAGGATATTTGAAGAAGAGTATTTGCTTACAAGGTCCATAGTTATTTCGCCAGTATCCTGTGGATGTAATTTCAAAACTAAAAAATATTCACTTTTACCTGTAGCTTCTTTGATTATTATGTCTTCGTATTTCCGTTTCTTTTCCTTTGTGTTCAAAACAGACCCAGGATCCGTGGCAAAAACAATTATTTTTTGATTATCTGAGATTGAATGGGTGCTTTTAAATTGAGCCGTATTAATCAATAATTCCCCGTTAAAGATATAATCATAGCGCGGTTGACCAGAGATAACTATCTTCTCAGGATCGACTCCAAATGTGATATATTGTTCCTTTACAATTTCGCCTTGAACAACAGTAAAATCCGCATTAATTTTCCTGGGACAATAGGGATAGAAATCGCCATCTTGTATTGTTATGGATGGAATACCCATCTGCTGTCCGATTCGAATAAATAGCATTTCCAGAATATTTGAATCAAATCCGGTGATAATAATATCTGGTTTTTCGGTTTCAATAACAGTCCTAATAACTGAAATCGACGAGGCCAACTCAGGAAAAATCAGAGAAAAAATTATTTTTAACCGGTTTTGAATAAACGAAAAAAAGGAGACATCCGCATAAGAAAAATATTTTCTTTCTTTTAATTCCTGGAAAATCAAGCCAAGTGATCGCGTGAAGTCAACATTACATTTTTTTATCTTTTTGGCAGAAGTATATGAAAAAACATTATTACACGTGATCGAATCTTTTTCAAAAACAGACGCTCCGGACCCTGTATCAAAAATTGAATAATTTAAATCCTGTCGTTCGTGTACTTTTCGGATTAATGCTCTATAGATATTTGCTATTGACCGTCCATTTGATAAAAAGAGTACTTTTTTATTTGAAGTGTTGAAAATATATGGTTTTCTTTTTTTTCTTTCTTTTTTTAAACCTTGTCTTTTAAAAACATTGCTGTATCTTCTTTGAAAATTAACATTAAAAAAAAGATCGCTCCGCGGTTGTTTGCCGGACTTCTTGCATAATTGGGAAAAAAGATCATAATAAAGCGGGTTTCCAACATATTTAATTGCTTCGCTTTTTGTTTCAATTATCTTTTTATATTGTTCTATTATTTTAAGGACATTAAATATTTCATAAAAAAACAACCACTGAATCACTTCTGCAAGAGAACAATTTTCATATTGCGTCGCTTGCTTGGTTGTTTCAGAGATTTTAAACCATTCACAGGCTATTGAATATGCTGAAAATCCCAACTCAATTATTTTGTCGTTTTCAAGAAAAACGCTATCGATTCTATTCATTCTTTCTTCATGAATAATTTTTTCATCGCTTATTTTTGAAAAAAAGATGCATTCATGAAGATTAGGTTTATATTTAAAATATTGCCAATATTTAAATTTCCAAACCGTAGAAAATATCAGTTTGACTATTCTTGGGCAAAAGGCAATAAAGGAGGGATTTTCCTGGAGAAAAATCATTTTATTCGGGGATATTTTCAGTCTCTTTTCCCATCCATGTTGCAATGTATTCCTGCAATAAATTATTTGTCTTTTCTATTAAAAAATCCTTGTTAAAATATCGATCTCCTCTAAACAGGGCATATTCATCGCTTCCAAAACCTGATTTATATCGAGAAATTCCTAAATCTTTTTCTTTGCCTATTTCTTGAGAAATTACGGGGAAATGATTCCAACCGAGTTCATAGTACTGAATACCATTTTTTTTAAGAAACAACATGGTTTCCCACTGTAAGAGATGCCCGATTCCTCGCATATGCGCAAATTCCGGAAGCGTGGCGGCAGAGGCATAATACGCGGCGTTTTTATAGGTAAATAATAAAGCACCGGTAATATTCAAATTGGTTTCAAGGTCGGTTACCAATGAAAGCTGACCCAGTCCTTTTTCAATAAATTCATACATTTTATTCCAACTACTATCCGGCCTGGTTTTTCTGCCGGCATCACGAAAATGAATATCCCGATAAATGTCAAATGCTGTTTTTAAGGCATTTTCTCTATAATAAATTTGCACTATATATTTCCCTTTTTGAGCCGATTTAATATCGGCTTTATGACCTTTCCGAACTCTTCCCAGCAATTCTTCCGCCGAGTATTCTAATGAAATAATGTTCGTTGTTATTGATTTGTCTGAATAGCCATACCGTAAAAATGGATTAAACCGCTGCTTTCCGGAAAGGCTCAAGGGATTCAAGGGATCAAGGAAAAATCGCGACCGGACAATATTATTCTTTTGGGCAATCTCATCAATATACTGAAAAATCAATTTACATAAATTTTTGTAATTTTGTGATCCTAAATTCCCTAAAAAAGCGGGAAAAACCATGTTCGTATCATATAGCGCAAATTCATATTTATCTTCGTTTCCGTACACGGTTTGAGAAACAAGCGGAACGATTGCGACCAGATGATTGTCCTGGTATACAAAAAAAGAATGCTCTCTTGAGTTTCCATCAAATTTACAAGCTAAAGTGTATTCAATAAAGCTTCTGGTGTGTCTAAACCAGGCGGTATCCGATTGAGCGCAAAAACGGTCCCATTCTTCTTCCTTATCGGGAGTGAAAGGGCTGAAATCAATTGACATAAAAGACACCTGACCGTTCTAGTAAATATCTTTGTCTCAAATAAGTTGATTTATGTGAGTCTTTTAAAACCGCTATGCGCCACGGGCCCTTTTAATTCTTTCTCAACCGAACTATTTTTTTGCAATTCTGCAATACGTGAAAATACCCATTCCACTGCCAATAAATATGATCTCACATGATCCATTGTATGAGCAAACGAAGTGTAAAACCTATTTGACGCCAGGAATCCTTTTTCAAGCATAAGCTGCACGAACAAAGTCATCATCGCTTGACCATTAGGATATTCAAAGGAAAAATGACTTAACGGATAAATCCCTTCAACATGTATCTTTAAAGAAACGCTCCCCGCGGCTTTACTCCAACCTTCCTGTATGGCTTGTCCTATCTTCATAAGATGATCGCCAACATTGTACTTTTGATGTTTATTAATAGTAGCGATGGCCGCGGTCGGCCCGATTCTTTCAGTCCAATAGGTACTGCTTATAAAGGTTGTTTGGGCTGCTTGCATGACATCTTCTTTTCCAATAATTGCAGCCATAGGATAGCCATTGCTGATGGCCTTTGCGAAAACGGCGATATCCGGCTCAACATTGAATAAAAGATGCGAGGCGCCAGTGTTCATTCGAAATGCGGCCGTGACCTCATCAAAAACCAATACAACACTATATTGAGTGGCTAATTCTCGAACTCTTTTAAGGAAATCCCCTACTAAAAGATCATTTCGTACGGGTTCAATGACTATTGCGGCGACTTTCCCTTTATGCTGGATGAGCAATTTTTCCAATTCATCAGTATTTTTATGGATAAATGGAATCGATGTATTAAGAAGCTCGGCGGGTACTCCGTTGGGTTCCAACCCCGGCAACAAGTGATCGGATAATCTATTGCTTCCCTGTATGTTAGTTGACAAATACCAATCATGCCATCCATGATAACCGCTGAAGAGAACCAATGATTTCTTTGCGTAAGCCCGCGCTATTCTAACCGCAACCGCCATTGCCTCGCCTCCGCATCGCGCATAGCGAACCATGGAAGCCCATGGATGAATACTGCAGAGCAGATCGGCAAGCTCTACTTCTTCGGGGCAATTGAGGGAATTGCTATTGCAATTGTGAATCGTTTCAATAACGGCGGAATCCACATCCGGATCACAATATCCTAGCACGTTAGCGCCGATTCCGGATATGCTCATATCGATATATTTATTTCCATCTAAATCCCACACTTCAGCGCCTGTCGCCTTGGAATAATAACCCGGCCATTGTCCTGGTGCAAACATCTCGGGTCTTTTAGATAAAAGTTGCGTGACCCCCGGAATTCTTTTTCTTGCACGAGATTGCATTAATAAGCTTTTTTTAACATTCATTTTATAAACTCCTTTTAGAAGCCGGCCTTTTTATCTTTTTCAAAGGCTGAAAGCCAACCTTGATTTCTAACGATAGTTGAATTTTTTAATAAAACTTCCTTGTTCTGATTTAAAAAATCGATAACTTCTTGCATTGTAAATGTTGGATTTGCCGGGTAAAGCGAGGAAAGAATACTTTTAATGACCTCAAAATCCTCAGGATAATCGACAGTCAATCGATAAGAAGAAAGGTTCTGTGGAAGATCATACCGATATGTTTTAAATTTGTCGGGATTATGCCAAAAATAAAATGTTACATGTTCACGGTCAGATGGTTTAGTTGCCTCTTTCCATGCTTTTTTTAACGCGGCAAAGGTAAAGACTTCAACATCCATACCGTCCGGAAAAGTGCTCCCATCGGGAGGAGCGGTATTCGCACAATAATCATATCCGCCTGAATTGAAGGTTAAAACTACAGAATCAATAATTTCGGGATCAATTACCGGACAGTCGGAAGTTAGACGAACAACAGTTTTACAACCAACCTGGACCGCTGCTTGAAAATATCTATCAAGAACATCATCAAGATTGCCTCTAAAACACAAACAATTATGAGCATGACAAAATTCTTCAATCGGATTATCAGAAATCCCGGTACTTGTGGCAATAACTACATCATCAATTAATTTCGCTCTTTTAACACGTTCAACCATATAGGAAAGCATAGGTCGTTGGTTTATTTGTTGAAGCACTTTCCCGGGAAGACGCGTTGAGGTCATCCTAGCTTGAATAATTGCTACCGTTTGGGGCATTTAACATACTCCTTTTCAAATAATTAATCGAATTTATTCCCAATTTTCAGGTAGATTTGACGTTCCGTTTCCGTTAAAGAGGGAGCCACCTCGAATTCTTCAAGAATAAGACAGCCGTCTGCGCAAGACACTATTGGGTTTCCATCAGAGGTAAAATCAACTATCCGCCCCGGACCTTGCGCAGGATAACGAGCGTCCATAAGAACACGGGCTTTATTGATAAGAAAATATCTGTTTAGCAACACCGCCTGAGTTGGATTATAGGGTTTTGCATGAACACGGATCATATTTCTTATATCGATTGAGCGATTTTTCCAGTCAATAGAATGCAGGCCATTAGACTTTCCATAATAGGAACCTATACCCGTTTGTTTGATAAATTTCGCTTTTTCATTGACAATTTTATGAAATTCTTTTTTAAAAAGTTGAGATCCTATCTGCATGGCCCTCGAATACAGCTCAAAGCCCGTTTCATCGTCTCCAATATCGAATCGTTTTTGACAAAAGATATCTCCCGTATCAATCCCTTCATCAATTTTGTGGATAGTTATGCCACACTCTTTTTCCCCGTTTTTTATTGCCCAATACGTTGGAATTGGTCCCCGGTACTCGGGTAGCAGGGAGGGATGAATATTGATACAAAATTGGGTAGCGGACTTGATTATCGATTTCGGCAATATTTTACGATAGTAGATTGAAAAAATATAATCCGGTTGAATTTCAGCGATGCTTTTAATCAAACCATCTGATATTCGTTTGGGAAGCAGAACCTTTAATCCGTTTTCTTGACAAAAGCCAGAGACGGACGCATAGCCATACGTTTTATCCAAAGGAAGCTCATAGGAAACGACAAGCGGTATTTCCACGTCCGGTTGAGCGCAGAGGAATTCCATGCAATCAACCGCAATTTGTTGACAACCGAATATAATTATCTTCATGATATCGTCACTCTTTCTATTGTTTACGGCGAAGCCATGCAAATTTCTTTTCAACTTCTCTCATTTCGAGTCTTTCACTGCCGAGAATTTTTTCAACCCGTCGAACCCGAGCAATTAATTCTTTCATTTTATCTTTACTTATAGACACTGGTGCGTCTGGGCATTCATTGGAATCGCTCATCATAAAGTGTTTTTCGAGAATTTTCGCACCTGCGGCAACCGCAAAAATAGGCACGTCAATGCCGGAAGTATGATCAGAGTGCCCAATAACATGGTCGAATGTTTCATACAGTGTTCTAATTGCGGAAAGATTTGCATCCTTTTCGTCTGTTGGATAAGATGTAACACAATGGAGCAGAGAAATCTGATTTGTTCCCTTTTTAATAATCTCAAGCGCTCGGGAAATTTCCTGAAGATCAGACATTCCAACTGAAAGTAAAACCGGTTTTTTCGTTAAGGCTATTTTTTGTATTAAATTGACATTCATAATATCAAATGATGCAATTTTGTAGTAAGGGCATTTAATTGTTTCAAGGTAATCAATGGACTCATCATCAAATGGCGTACTAAAAAATTGAATGCCTATTTGATCAGCGAGTGCCTTTATCGTATTAAAAGCTGAAAAAGGTAATTCGCATTTTTTTAAAATATCATAAATTGGAGACCCTTTGGGTGTCCTTTTTTCAGTAATATACGTTTGAAATTTAACCGCATTCGCTCCAGCCTCGGCCGCGGCACGGACCAATAGCATTGCTTCATCTATGCTTCCACCGTGATTAATACCAATTTCCGCAATCACAAACACCGGGCATCCATCGCCAACCAAAATATTCCCCAATGAAATATTTACACCCATTCCATTTCTCCTTTAAAAAACGGTTTACCAACAACTCATTCCACCGTCGATTACAAGATTCTGTCCGGTTGTATAACCAGCAGCGTCTGATGCGAAATACATAATTCCACCGATCATTTCATGGGCAGAGGCCATTCTTTTCATCGGACACCGGAATGAATAATTTTTAACAAAATCTGAACCCTGCGGCGATTCCGGATTAAAAATTCCTCCTGGAGATATTGCATTTACACGTATCCCCCGTTCCGCAAGGTGAACAGCAAAATATCGGGTCATTTGAATTATTCCAGCTTTAGTCGCTCCATAAATTTCTGAATTTTTCCTTGCACAATCCGTATAAATCCTAAAATCTGGAACAATAACTCCATATATGGAACCAATATTGACTATTGTTCCGCTTTTTAATTTTCCAGCGTCGAACAAATTTACATAGTTTTGAATGCATAAAAATGTTCCTTTGAGATTCACTTCCATTACCCAATCAAATCGGTCCTCAGGGCGCTCTTCAAAAGGCTCAAACGTACTTACACCCGCATTGTTGATTAAAACATCTATTTTCCCGTGTTTTGCGATAATGGTTTCAAATCCTTTTTTACATTCAATTGCGTCACTAATGTTAAAAGAAAAACTATCGTCTTTTTTGTGAACATCATTTTTAACATCAACACCGACGACTTTTGCTCCGGCTTGAAAAAAGGCATGACATATTTCAGAACCAAGCTGACCTGCCGCGCCGGTAACAACCACAACCAGATCCGTAAAATCAAACTTTAATTGGCTCATTATACCCATTGTGTAATTTCTCCCTCATTGTTTTCAATAGCTCAAATAATTTTTGCAGGTCTTTATAATATTCCGGTGTGATATATTGCGCATTGTGTTTATTAGCAATTGTTATGGTTGTTTCAATCAATTCTTCCGATGGCAATTCGTGGCTGTCAATAGCAATGCCATCATCTCTAACCTTGAACATACTTGTATGAATCTGTAGTAACTTGCCTAATGGCAATGAATCCATGTATTTCGAAAAACCGATCTTATTATTCGTGCTTGTTATTTGAGCGTGGGCTATATCCAAAAGAAAAAAAAGGCCGTTATTAGTAATCAATTCACTTAAAAAACTTCCTTCCGTCACCGTTTCATACGCTCCGGTTGGGAAATAATTATTATTCTCCAATCCTATCTTTGTTCCAGACGGGTAAATAGATCGTATTTTCTCCAAATTTTTAACCGTATTAACAACCATTTCTTCCGGTTTCATTTTGTTCCCATTAGGAAAAAACATTCCATTTTGTATCGTTGGATCACAATAGCAACTTGCAACATGGAAAGTAATTATATTCAAGGAACTTCTATTTTTTCTGATTTCAAGTAAAATATTTTCTTCCTTGCCGTTCCATGGACAAACAATGCTTAAATCACAATGAAAAAGTTCCTGTTCCGACTCTAAAATTGCGGGAGATGTTTCCCTCCCTTCAAAACAGTCAGAATAAACTGAAATCTTTTTCGCAATATCTTCGGAAGAAAAAAGATGTGAAATCGGAGTGGCAATTTTTATGAAAGCCAATTACTTTTTCCTACTTCCAGCATGCGCAATTAAGCAACTGTTCGGCGAACAGCGTCAATTATATCCTTAACATCCCCATCCGTTAATTTAGGAGATATTGGAAGACTCACGGTCTGTCGACCGATATTCATTGCAAATGGATAATCTTGGGGTTTCCAACCAAATGCTTTCTGATAATACGGATGTTCAGGAATACTTAAATAATGAACTCCTACACCTATGCCGTTCCAGGTCATTTTATCCAAAAATTTATCCCGACATATTCCGCAACGTTTTTCGTCAACAAGCACGGTAAAAAGGTGATATGCATGCTTTGTCTCTTTTTCCACTGAAGTAGGGATTCCAATTGGCAGTTTATTAAAGGCATCGCAATACATTCCCCAAATTTTCTCTCGGCGTTTCCAATATGAATCGATGCGACTTAGTTGATGAATTCCAATGGCTGCTTGAAGATCCATCATATTGTATTTAAACCCGGCTTCGACAACCTGATAATGCTTAAACCCTTCATCTGAAAATCGCTTCCAAGCATCCTTGCTCATTCCATGGAGTGCCAGCATTTTTATACGAGCAATATCTTCTTCTTTTTGAGAAATTACCATTCCGCCTTCACCTGTAACAATATTTTTAGTAACATAAAAACTAAAGCACCCAAAATCCCCGAATGTTCCTGTTTTTTTTCCTTTGTATTCAGACTCAATCGCATGCGCACAATCTTCAATGACCTTAAGATTATATTGCAAGGCTATTTCCATGATTTTTTCCATATTACAGGGACGTCCGGCAAAATGAACGGGGACAATGGCTTTTGTTTTTGAAGTAATTTTTTTAAGTATTTCATCAGGGTCAATATTCATGGAATCCGGCTCAATATCAGCTAAGACCGGCCTGCATCCAGCATGAATTATAGCATTAACAGTTGCGCAAAATGTTAACGGAGTGGTAATTACTTCGGCTTCTTTCCCTAAATCGGCTGCAAGAAGACTTAAATGAAGCGCCGCAGTGCAAGAATTTACTGCAGCGGCATATTCACTTTTTTTATATTCCATCATTAATTGTTCAAATTGCGCTACTTTTGGACCCGTTCCAAGCCAACCGCTTTTCATACAATGAACAACTTCCTGAATTTCCGCATCTTCCACCAAGGGTGAACCAAAAACTAAAAAATTTTCTTTTTTTCGAATAGGTTTTGAATCGGCTTCAACAGATTTCATTGAAAATTCCTCAGAATAAATTGTTCTTCAAAATTGAAACTATTTTCTCGCTTGTTTTTCCATCTCCATAAGGATTATTTAAATGAGTCATATTCTTGTAGTAATCTTTTGAATTTAATAATTTTAACACCTCGGATTCAATGGTTTCTTTTCGTGTTCGTACGAGGAGCGCGGTACCTACTTCGATTCCCTCAATTCGTTCTGTAACGTCTCTCATAACTAATACGGGTTTTCCGAGCGATGGCGCTTCTTCTTGAATTCCCCCGGAGTCTGTAAGAACTATCTAATTGCTTCTCAAAAACAATTCTTTCTTGATTTTTATCAGCAATTGTTTATACTCCTCAGTCTTCTCCGCCGAGGAAAACGCTTGCCCAAACACCAAAACCAAACAACTCATAAAAAATAATTCGAACACGAACACAAGCGAGTTGATTTCGTCGGGATCGTGAGGGGAGGGAGCTGTTGATGGGTTGATGGGTTTTGAGGAAGATCCATAGTATTCAACATACAATTTTCAATGCTAAAGGTTCAAAGGAAAAGGCGAAAAATGCCTGAAAAACCAACTATTTTACCAACAAACGCTTGAAAGTCTTCGAGAGTTTCCAACCATTCATGCTGCATTGAGGATAATACCTTTTTGTGCAATGGTCCTAAAGACCGATCCCGCTTCTATTTTATAAAAATCAAATTCTTCTTTTGAGGCCACGATAATATCCTTGGGAAGATAAACATCCCGCAGAGCATCCCAAAGCTCACTAGCTTGGGTAATATTGGATTCAACGTTATCCATAATGACGGCAATATCCACATCGCTGGAAAGCGAGGGATTTCCGTAGGCATACGATCCAAAAAGGTAAATTGTACACTTCCCGCATAATCGGGTAATCCTAGATACAATTATATTCTGAATATTGTTGGGTAGCATGATTCGATATTATCTTGTTTTGAACATTTGCTTGAAACGTCAATATTTTAGCCTAAAAACGCCTCAACCCTTTTCCTGCCCGCGTTCCTTTTCGGGATACTCCCGAATAACGCGCAGTTTGGATGCGCCGTCGATGGCTTTTACCGCGATGTCCTGGATCTGACGACCCGTTTCGTCTGTCTTTTTTGTCAATTGAACGATCAGCGCGTCTTTTTCCCCTATTTTCGCTTCGAGAGACGCGACGGCCTGTAAATGAAGCTTGCGTTCACCTTCGATTTCTTTCTGGAGAATTTCGGACTGGTGTTTGTATTGGATTTCGATGCGCTCCCGAACGCTCTTTTCCGTTTCCTTGACTGCTTTGTCAAGTTCGGCGGGAAATGCGGCGCTCTTCTTTTTCAGATCGGCAAGTTCCTGTTCCTGCGATTTTATCGCGGCTTCGCGCGCGCCGAAATCCTTATCAAATGCCTCTCGCTTTTGCGCAAGTTCTTTTTCCAGAGCACTTTTCTTCTGCTCATAGGCATCCGTTTCGGCCTGCCGTTTTTTTGTTATCTTGTAGACATATTCGTCTTCTTCTTGTTTACGCTCCCGTTCGACCCGCGATCGATGTTCTTCAATTTCTTCTTCGATCATCGAACGCTCTTTTTCCCACTTTTTTCGCGCCTCGTCCATTTCAATGGAAAACGTCGTCTTTTTTTCCTCCATCTCTTCATCAAACTTTACACGCAACTCATCCTGGGTCCGGACTAAAGCGGTCAACGCTTCGGCCCCGTGGCTTATTTCATAAAGCTCTTGAAGCCTCTTCGTCTCGATGTCAGCCGCTTTTTCGATTTCGGAAAGTTTCTTAAATTCAATCAGCCGTTTTTCCGAAATGGAATCGAGATCTTTGGCGATTTGGATCTTTATATCGGTAATCGACTTTATTATTTCATCATCAGGCTGGGCAAGTGCGGAAGCAACCGTGCGGCGTTCTTCTTCAAAAACAAGAGAGGTTTTAATATCGGGCTCTTTTTCCTCCTGTAAACGTTTGCGCATTTCATTATAAGCTTTCAGCCCTTCGCCTTTCGCGCTTTTCTTAACGGGACGTTCAGCCATAAAAATATCCTTTTAGGGAGTTGTTTTTAAAAAATAAAATACACTATGTTCAGAATATTCGTTGTAAATCTTTATGTTTCACTTTTGAACAGCGTCAGAGCTTGTGGAAATCGCTTCATAAGAAGAGGTAGCCGACAAGATCTGCGGCAAGCGTTCCGAGCGATCGGATCTCGCTCTCCAACTCGGCAATCAAGTCGATCAAAGGACTTGACGCGCAAACCCCCTAAAGTCGCCTAATCTATTTGAAATTATGTCCCAAACAATACTCCAATTGATTTTACGATAAGCATGAACAATTGCATTCCTAAAGCCAACCGCATTTTTCATGTTCAAGCAAACATCCTCGTTTATAATTCCAATTTGAAGCAATTCATCAAAGGCTTCACTCATTGTCGAAGGAACCGGTAGTTCACGAAATGACAATATGTTCATTGCGATATCCACACATTGTTGAACGGCACGCTCAAGATTTATCGCGATAATGTCTTGCAAATCGATATTTTCTTGAAGAATCGACAAACTCGCCGGGCGTTTCTCTTCGATACGCACAATGCATCGATTTAGAGAATCGATTTTTTGCAATATAACCGGATCAGGCATTTGCGAACCTCCGGCATTTTTGCTCAAGCATGTGAGTAATGGCAGGAAGAAAATCGTCGCCGAAATATGCGCACTCATTCATCAATTGCGTCAGGATTCGCTTTTCTTTGACAATGATAGGAACACCCGTAGTCAATGCGCGATGAAAAACAAGACCCTTGGTTGAAAGAAGATCAATCAGGTCAATAGGACGGTTAATGGATTTAGACAACTGACAAGCAATCTCTTCCATGCGATTAAGAGAAAAAACCTTATACCCGGCAATGGCAATATCGATATCACTGTCGAATCGAAGTCTGTTGTTCACGGCTGAACCAAAAAGAAAGGCAATTGCAATGTCGGAAGCATCGGTAACTATGGCCTTAATTTTTACGGTGATATTGTCTGAAGTAATCATGCAATTTTCGCTTCAATTTATTTTTAACAAGAACATAAATATACTCGATCAGGTTGATTTCGTCGGAGTTGCGGGGTAAAGGCTTTGTTGACGGGTGATGGTGATGCCTGTTTTGCGAGATATATCACTTCAAAAACATTATATGTCAATTTCCGCCATTTTGCGTAAGTATGCGTCGAATGCGGCAATTTCATCTCTCACGGCAACGCGAACCTCGTTGAACTTCTTTATGAGATAGCGCAACTTGTCCCAATCATAGTCCAATTCAAAATAATATCGGGTGAAATGCCGGAATTTCAGAAATTCAGATAATGTACGATGTGTTGTATCAGAGATGACCCGGGGACGAAAATCAGGTATTTCAAGAACCATTTTGTCCAGAAGGGTTTGATGCCACCGTTTAGAATCAATGCCATTTTCAAAGAACTGGGAAATGCGCAGAAAAAGCGTTTCAAGACAAGTGTAATAATTAGACAACGTTTGCGCCACCACCATGGCTTCGTCGGTGCCGGATGTTGAAGAAAGCCGATTCTTTTGGAATTGGACGAAGTACTCTTCAAGCCTCACTAATACCGCCAGGCAGCGTTGAATTTCACCTCGAAGGGAATTGATACCTTCACGTGCGCTCATAGACGATCTTTCCTGATTGACGGATAGCATCCGCGAACTCAATTTCAATCTTTTCAATTTGAACAATATCAAGAGGAAGCCGGGTAAGTTTCATTGCATCGCCAAGCATGCTGAAAAAGGTCTCCGGGGCGGTAATTCCTTCCACGGCAAAATCTATGTCCGAGTTTTCATCGAACCGCTCAGGGTGAAGCAACGAGCCCCACTGGTATATTCTTTGCGGCCTGTATTTGGATTCTATTAGACGCCTGATTGTAACGGCGTCTTTAGTGGCTTCATTAAATAGTTCGATGGAACGCCGCTTCTTGGCCTCGTATCTTCTATTGATATTCTTCCGCGCCGTTGTCGGATCAACCATTTTTATTTTGCCCCATCCTCGACAACATCATCTCTTTTTTTATTTTCTCGATGAGCCGTTTATCCTCTTCCGTCTTCTCCGCCGAAGAAAACGCCTGCACAAACACCAAAAACAAACAAATCATAAAAAACAACCCGAACCCGAACACAATCGAGTTGATTTCGTCGGGATCGTGAGGGGAGGGAGCTGTTGATGGGTTGATGGGTTGATGGGTTTTGAGGAAGATCCATAAAGTTCAATATACAATTCCCAGTGTTAAAGGTTCAAAGGAAAAGGCGCTTCAATATACAATTCTCAATGTCAAATGTTCAATTAATTATTTACTATGCCGAATTTCTTCCAATTCATCAAGAAGCGGTTGCCAATATGCCCTGTCTGCTTCCCGTTCTTTTTTCTCTTCTTTTATCAATTCCACGGACAATTCTTCATCAGTACCATTAGGTAATAAACGCAACAAATTCCGCTGTCTTTTCAACTCGCTGATGAGCTTTGGATTCTCGGATGCGAGTTGTCGAAGGATTTCTACTGTTCTTGCGTGAGTAAGCCAGAAACGAACATGGTCTGGCGAACTCTTCCTATGATATTCTTGGTAATTGGCCTCAATTAGTCGCCTGATATGCGACCAATCTTTATCACGTTGAGTTCTTTTTATTTTCACTAAATCCAAAAGTGATACCAGATCCACTAACAACCCATCGTCTAGTTCCATTGTCGTGCGGTGTTCCCATAACGTTTCAAAAGTCGGAGCATTGTGCAAAACAGACATCACATCAATGCGCATATTCATCGCATCTGGGTGTTTGCACCTAAAATGAACTGCGTGACCCTTGAGAAGATATTCCATTGAAAGTTTTGGAACCGCAATTTGTTCGGCATTAAGTTCTGCAAGCGCCGCTTCAAGATTATCCAGGTTCTCGCGCTCAGGCAGAAGTGCGATATCGGTATCTCGGCTAAACTCCGACCCGCCGTATAATACGCACGCCTGACCTCCCATGAGTAGAAAACGCACCTGGCAACCATGCAGTACGGAAAGGACTTTGATAATCGGGTTCGGGGTCAAGACTTCCTCCGGTTTTTTGATAGAAATCCCATAACTTTTGTGTTTCTATCCAGCGATTTTGCGGACTAAGCGCATACCAGGATCGCCATTCATCGCTTTCCCCGATAGTATCATTATTATATTCAAAAAAATTAATTTCGTCGGGATCGCGAAGGGAGCGTTTTGTCATTTTAAAATCAATTATCCGGGATACTGCTTGTTTATATACTCAAGAATTACCACGCAAAAATCCTCGAAATCTTTTAGATGATGGGTTAAAATGGTTTTCATGATCGGCGAAGTGATTTGCTGATAATCGTGGACCGCAATATTTCTGAATCCGCACATCTTCCCCATGATTTTGGCCATATCTTCCGGGACAACTTTATTTTCGTGCAGTATTAAGAATGATTCCTTGTAGGTTGCGGGCAACTTCCAGCTATTCAGACTGAGAATAATATTTGCCATGTCTATGCACGCTTGGACACTACGCTGGACATTTAAAATAAATATGTCTTGAACAAAAACGTCGTCAAGTTTTTCCGGGTTAAAGTCCGTAACCCTTTTTATTGTTTCTAAGCATCGCCTAACAATTGATATTTTGGAAAGCACCGCATCACGTTCAAGCATATATCCGCCTGGTAAGCAAATGGTCCTCAACGATTTTTCGGTCCCTTTTAAAATCGATGTATTCACTTATTTTTTGCGCCTTAAAAAGCAAAAACAATCCCGGGTCATGATTAATTATAAGTTTTCCATTGGCCAAAATTTGCATCGTAATTATTAAATCACTCGCGTTTAACAGAATCAGATCAATTTCACGGTTGGTTGCGGATTCAAGTTCAAGAGTTATATCAAGTTTTTTTTCAAAACTTATTTCTCCGCCTTTACAATAGATTCCAATATCAATGTCGCTTTCGGATGAAAACCGATCCGAAACAATTGAACCGAACAATAGTGCGAATTCCGCTTTATCCGCGACAACTTTTTTAATTGAGTCGCTTATAACCCGGGCTGTATTGGATAATGGCATAGTATTAAAAAGATGATACGGATTCTAAAGGAATCAAATCGATTTTTATCGGGAAATATTTTTCAAATTCCGGTTCAATATCAAAAGCTTGCGCCATTGAAAAATTGGTCACCGCAAGATCTATGTCCGACTCCTCGTGAAATCGCTCATGATTTAACAAAGATCCGGTTATACGCACATCTTCGGCATGATACTTTTCCCGTAACATTCGGGCAATATCAAAGGCGATGTTCCACGATTTGCGGAACCGTGGTTCAAGCCCATCGTGGACAATAGGGTGCGAAGGAATTGTTTGAATAGTCATTGATTATTTGCTTTTATCAGGCGTTTATGCACACACGTGATTAACCTGTTCTTTTTTTAGCCTAAAAACATCTCGCTTTTTATTTTATCCAACAGTTGTCTGTCTTCTTCCGTCTTCTCCGCCGAAGAAAACGCTTGCCCAAACACCAAAACCAAACAAATCATAAAAAACATTCCGAACCCGAACACCAGCGGATAAAGCTTTTTTTCCTTAAACGTCTTAGAAAGGTAGACAGGATCCACAATCCTGAAAGCTTCTTTACTTACCACCATCTCTTTTTCAATTTCATTGGCAATGAGTCCCTGAATCTTTTCCCGTAAAAGCGGATCGGAAATACCGTTAAGTTGTTTTTCGAGATAGGAAACATTTTCGCGGGCATCGGTTTGCACGTTTGATTTTATATATTCGTTAAGATATTCGATATAATTATTCGCAAGATTAATTGAAAAAGTGGAATCACGAGATTTAATATCCAGGGTCATGGTGTTGTTTTTATTGGTTGTTTTTTTAATCTTGGATTTAATAAAGCTCCCCATTTCAAGCGGTTTAGGCTGAATAAAATCCGCTTTCCAGGTGTTCTGCAAAGAGTCCCAGGATTTATGATATGTCTTTGGCCATTGATATTTGTAGATGGTTGGGAGCAACGAATAACGGTCGATGAGTTTGGCGCCGAATTCCCTGGAGTCGAGTATCAGGTCGATTTTATCAAGACTTGCGTTGCCGCCAATGTTAAGCTGGCTTGCCACAATACCGCCGAGAGCCCCAAGACCGGCAAACGATGGCGTTTTCTGGGATTCGGTTTCGTGGGGCGCTATCATAACCTCCGCAACCCAAGTCGGCCCCTTAATTTTCGCCGCCACATACCCCAGCATAAGTCCTAACACCGTGAACCCGACAATCCACCACTTGTTCTTGACAAGAACATATATATACTCAAGCAGGTTGATTTCGTCGGGGTCGCGGGGGGAGGGAGCTGTTGATGGGTTCATGGGTTGGAGAGTTGATGGGGTTTGATTAATATCCATAATGTTCAATATACAATTTCCAATGTTAAAGGTTCATAGCTCAACATGGTGCAACCAACGATTAAATTATTGAAGCGATTCTTTCCTGCTCTTCCTCGGTCAAATACGGATGCATCGGCACGCTGAAAATACGGTCCGCCGCGCGCTCGGATACGGGCATGCTTCCTTTTTCATAACCAAGATATGAAAACGCGTCTTGAAGATGCAACGGCTTCGGATAATAAATCGCGGTCGGTATCCCGGCGGTTTTCAATCGTTGCATGATTTCATCACGATGATCGCTTTGAATGGAATATTGCGCCCATGCGGACAACGAATCCGCCGGAACGGACGGTGTGGCAACGCTGTCCTTCAAGAGCCGACCGTAGCGCCCCGCAACGATCCGCCGTTGCTTGAGTTCGTCGTCGAAAATTTCCAATTTAGCAAGCAGAATGGCCGCTTGAAGGGTATCCATGCGGCCATTAACGCCTATTCTTATATTAGTATACTTATCGACGCCCTGACCATGCACGCGTAACGATTTGCAAATATCGATAAAGGTATCATCATTTGAAAAGAGCGCCCCCCCGTCTCCGTAGCAGCCAAGCGGCTTGGCGGGGAAAAAGCTGGTGGCCGCGATTTCGGCCAAGGAGCACGATTTTTTCCCCTTATACGTCGCCCCAAAGCTTTGCGCGGCGTCCTCAATGACGAAAAGGCCATGTTCCTGAGCGATTCGGTTGATTGAATCATAATCGGCGGGCAGGCCGAAAAGATCCACGGGAATAATTCCGCGCGGTTTCAGACCCGCGGGAGTTTTTATTGATGGAGCATTTCCGCGTTTCAGGTCGAGAATCGACGCGAGAAGTTTTTCCGGATCAATTGCGTAGGTAACGGGATCAATGTCGACGAAAATCGGAGTTGCGCCGACCAATGAAACAACCTCAGCCGTAGCCATAAAGGTAAAAGGCGGGACGAAAATCGCGTCTCCGGGTCCGACATTATGCGCCATCAACGGCAACAACAATGCATCGGTGCCGCTTGCGCACGAAACGCAATATTTCGCGCCGACATACTCGGCCAGTTTTTGTTCAAGCTCCTGAATTTCCGGGCCAAGAATGTAATTGCCGTGTAACAGAACAGCCGCAATCCTCTTTTTAAGGGATTCCTCTATTCGTTGTTGTTGCCGTTTTAAATCGATAAATTGCATTTTTTTCCTTCCCGCCCACCGCTCACCGCTGATAGCTCATGATACACCTTTCCCCCGTCGGCGGTACCATATCGGCACGCCTATAGAGAAGGGACAGTATCTAGTGTCTTACGGCTTCCGGCTTATCGAAGCATCGTTCTTGACTTCGAATTTTAATTCTTCAATTTCGCGCCGGATGGTTTCGAATTCATGTATACGCTTTTGTAAATAACTACGCGTCAACGTCAACTTTTCCGCGATGCCTTTCGGCGTAAGGATATACTTCCAACGGATTTTCCCGGGATGGGTTTTCAATTTGCGCGCCTTGATGATGCCTTTGTCAACAAGCCCGGCAAGCAGATAATTGGCCTTACCCAGGCTTATGTCCAGTTTGTCCGCGAGAGTCCGTTGCGTATGATACGGGTTATGTTCGATTTCGCGTATGAGTTTGTATTCATTCATGGCGTTGGTACGTTCAACAATTGAACAATTATTATACTTGATCTCGCGTTTTAGGTCAAGAATTTTTAAAAGAATTATCCCTTGCTTATTTTCCAGGAGGTATATAAACTATCCTATGGTTGAAATGAATTATTTTTAACCATGAAAAGTCGGCTCCGTTTCATATTCTTTTACGGGCGCTATTTTCATCGATATCGCCGGGCTTTAAACGAACAATGCTCTTAGAATTTTTTTATCAAAAAACCCATCTATATCTTCTCAACAGCAGGCTCTTCAGCACTTCCGCGGCCACGGTATTTTCATTTGTCAGCGCCATGCTCCTGTTCCCTCCCTACATCCGGCTGTTGCGGAAACTCAACCTCAATGCCGAACTGGAGCCTCAAAACGGCAAACACGATCCCGTCATGCCCGCGGGGATTCTTTTTTTAGGTATTATTTCGGCAACGTGCTGCATTACCGCCCGTTTCAATTCCTATGTTATCTCGGCGCTTATCGTGTATGTTTTTTTCAGCATCATCGGAGCAGTCGATGATATTGTAAAGGTACTTAACAAAATACAAGTATTGAAGGGGTTGAAAACCAAACAGGATTATCAATATAAAGCCGATGGGATTTCCGCGTCGCTGCGGCTGACCCTTTACCTGCTTATCTCCATCGGGGTGGCGTTGGCCGCGTATAAATACATTCCGAACATCAACGGGTTCATAAACATTCCATTTTTAAGCGTGTTGAAGGATTTTCCCTATTTTCCCTTTTGGGTGTTTATTCCCTTCATGGCTCTCGCGATCGCGATCATGGCCAATGGCGTCAATTTTACGGACGGATTTGATACGCTGGCCGTTGTGCCGATAATCACCTGTTCGATCTTTGTCGGCATCATCGCCTATGTCTCAAGCCACAGCGTATGGAGTTCCTATCTTTTAATTCCCTATATTCCCCATGTTGATGAAGTGCTCCCCCTCATCGGAGCGATCGTAGGCACGCTCCTTGCCTTTTTATGGTTCAACGCGCCGCCTTCTTCCATTATCATGGGGGATTCCGGAGCGGTCGGCCTCGGGGGGACGATCGGCGTATTGTTTGTATTTGTCAAGGCAGGTTTTTTTCTTCCGATCGTCGGATTTATTTTTTTGCTGGAATTCACGTCGGTGGCGCTTCAGATCGCCTCCTTTAAAACCACGGGTAAACGGATTTTTCTTCGGGCGCCCATCCACCACCATTTCCAGTTCATGATGCGTAAAAACCCGTTTTACAGCAATGAGTTTTATATCCGATCGAAAATCACCTGGCGATTCCATATCCTTTCGGTCATTCTGTTGGTCGTGGGTCTGATTGTTTTCTTCAAGGTCCGATAGCGCATTGTCATGGTCACCGATTTACACTCAAATTATTCTTCGCCGGCGGGAAGGGAATTCACGCTCGCCGCCGGCTATTTCGCCGGCATTAATCCCGCGAGCCGGATTGCCGATCTTGGATGCGGATATGGAGACGGCGCCTGTACCATGGCGCAGCAATTCAGATGCAGGGTCGCTGCAATCGACGTAAATGAAGACAACATCAGCTACGCGCGGAAACTGGCAATTGACAGAAATGTAAGCCACTTGATCTCCTTTGAAAAACAGGACATTCTTGAGGCAGATTTCTCCGATCGGCCCTTCGAGCTTATTCTCGCCGAAGGCGGCGTCCTTTCCTATATTTCCCGCGGCAAAGGCCTCGAAAAGGCCGCCGCATGGCTCATTCCACGCGGGTATCTGGCGTTTTCAGACCTCATTTTCCTATCGGAAAAAGTTCCCTATGAAATAAAAAACATCTTTGAAGACGCTCTCTATCATTATGAAACGGAACCGTCATTCCGTACGCTCATTCATAACGCCGGATTCGAGATCCAGTTACTCTGTCTGGTGCCGCAAAGCGGCTGGGACAATTATTATGCGCATATGGCGCGCCGGCTTGAAGACGATACGGGTTTTTTTTCCGACAAGCGCATCAAAGTCGCTTTTCACAAAGAGATAGACGCGTTCTACCGTTTGGAAAGTTTCAAACACGTAGGGTACATGTTTTGCATTGCACGGAAAAAATGACGTTTTTCCTTATACTACATCACTTTCTTAAAAGGAGGTCCGTATGAAAATCCTTGTTGCCGCGATGTCGGCTTTGCTGTGCATGCTCATCGTCGCCGCCGCTGAAATCCAACCGGTCATGGACACCGTCGTCACCGACCAGCAAGGCGGCGGATGCATCGATTGGACCGCCCGCGTTATTTACGCGCGCGGAATCGGGGCGCCGAACATGGATGTGCCCGAGGCGGCGCGTCGGCCCGGCGCGATCCGCGCGGCGCAGCAGGTTGCCATGCGCGATGCATTGGAAACCCTTAAGGGGATTTACCTGAACTCCACGACAACCGTGGAAAACTTCATGGTGAAAAGCGATGTCATCACCAGTCATATCGGCGGCTTTTTAAAGGGTTTTGAACAAAAAGGCAAGGAAAAATACATGAGCGACGGATCGGTGGAAGTAATCATGGCGATACCGCTGGACGGCATTGGCGGCATTGGGGACCAGATCTTCGGGACGAGTATCGGCGAAAAGCCGTCAGTGACTTCCTGGGAGGCCGCCGCGCCGAAAAAACAAACGGTTTTTTCCGGGCTCATTATCGATTGCAAGGGACTGAAAATTAAACCCGCCTTGAGCCCCCGTGTTCTTGACGAATCCGGCAGGGAAGTATACGGCAGCGCCTATGTGAGCCGCGACTGGGCCATAAAATACGGCATTGCGGGCTATTCACGTGAAGTAAAGGAAGCGGCGAAACTCGACCGTATCGGTAAGACCCCGGGCCGGATCAAGGCTATTAAAGCATCCGGCGAGAATAGTACGGACATTGTCATTTCCGACGCCGACGCCGCCGAAGTGCGAAGCGCCGGTCAAAACCTTACATTTTTATCGGAATGCCGGGTCATTTTCGTAGTGGATTAAAGGCAAAAAGATGTACCTCACCCTGGTCTGCGACGCGATTACCGGGTTTGCATCAAGCATTTTCTTTTGAAAGGATTCGTCCATGCATGCATTCACCCCTCTAAAAACAATCGGAACATTCACCCTATGTATTCTTTTAATCATCCTTGTCGGTTGCGCCCCCAAGGCTCGTAAAGCCGGGGGGTATATGGATACACCGCAGACGCATTATAAGGAAGGAATGAAGTTTTTCAATGATGAAAAAATCGATAAAGCCGAAGAGGAATTTAATCTGGCGATTTCGCTCAATGCCCAATTCGCTCCCGCTTACGCGAGACTGGCGTTGACTAAATCTCAAAGAGGCGATTTTAAAGCGGCGCTCACCCTGGCCGATAAGGCCCAATCACTGGATTCAAAACTTCCCGAGGCTTACATTGCAAAAGGTTCGGTTATCACCAAGCGCAATGAGGGAAAACCCGCGAAGGAATGGCTGAAGGAGGTAGAGAAAGAATACGAACGGGCGATCAAGCTCGATCCCGAAAACGCCGAGGCATACTACCGGCGCGGTTACTGTTTTAAAAAAGCATACGAATTCGCGAAAGCCGCGGAGGATTTCAAGAAGGCGCTCGAATTAAAAAAGGACTTCACCAAAGAAGCCGATGAGCAGTGGCTGCTCGTTCAGATGATCGAAAGGGCGGCGCCCGGAACCGATGTGGGCAAACGTATCGCGCTGATTGAAAAAATTTCCCGGGCGGACATCGCGGCGCTCTTTGTTTCCGAATTGCAAATCGACAAAATCGTTGAAAAGAAACGACCGAAACACTACGATACGGATTTCAAGGCGCCCGTTGACCCGCGTACGATGAAGACGGACAGCGTTGTCGCGAAGGCCGCGGTCACCGATATCGACGGCCACTGGGCTAAAAATTTCATCATGGACATCGTCGGATACGGCATTCGAGGACTGGAACCCTATCCCGACCATACCTTCCACCCCGATCAATTAGTCAATCGCGGCGAATATGCCATGGTGGTCGAGGACGCCGTCATCGCCATTCTGCGGGATCCATCCCTCGCCACGAAGCACATCGGCTCCCAAAGCCGATTTCCCGATGTCAACTCCTCGCATCCCGCGTATAACGCGATATGCACCGCTATTGACAAAGGTGTTATGAACGCCGAAATGAACGGCGAATTCGGAGCGGAAAAAAGCGTATCCGGCCCCGAGGCGCTGCTCATCATACGGAAGCTTAAAGAACTGCAAAAGTAATGAAACACGCGGTTGTTCCCGCGCATTGAGGATGGGAGGAGGAATATCCATGTAAAACGCATGAATATTCCTCTTTTAGTTTCTACGCTATAAACAATCCCTTTCCACTATTTATTGTAGTTAATCATACTCCTTTCTACAACGGATAGTATTTTATTCGTACTTTACTATTGTTTTTCTTTATGCATTTCATATATTATTATAGGAACGAAAATGATCATCAAATCTCCATGAAGGATATGGAGACGTTCGGCTAAAATTTTACCATTTTCTCTGGAGGTGGTTTCAGTGCAAATCCTTCAAAAAACAGGAAAGGTCATGGTTAAAGACATATCGAAAGATCCGTTAAAGGAAAAAAATATCCCGGGAAAAAAGATCAATGGATTACGCTGTTTAGGTCCCGTGCCCAACCTTGAGGAACACGTTCATCCTGACTGGTGGAGGAAAATATTCAATTCACTCTATCTTAAAACTGACGCGGATGTGGTTGATGACGATAATTTGACCCGCCAGGAAATCGACATGTTCGTCAGGATTTTAAACCTTTCTCCCGATGATAAAATATTGGATTTATGCTGCGGTCAAGGACGCCATTCGTTGGAATTGGCCCAACGCGGCCTTCTCTACGTTGAGGGCATCGACCGGTCGCATTACTTGATTCAGAAGGCTCGCCAGTCGGCCAAAAAGGACGCCATCGAGGTCAAATTCAGGGAAGGCGACGCGCGGAAACTTCCCTTCGCGGCCGACACGTTCGACGTTGTTTTGATATTGGGAAATAGTTTCGGGTATTTTGAAACCATTAATGACGATTTACGCGTGTTGAAGGAAGTTTTCCGTATCCTAAAACCGAGGGACCGCGTTCTCATCGATGTGGCGGACGGCCACTATCTCCGAAAAAATTTTCAGAGCCGCTCGTGGGAATGGATCGACCAGAATCTGTTCGTCTGCAGGGAACGGTCGCTTTCCCTCGATGGCCAGAGCCTCATTTCCCGCGAAGTCATTACCCATGTTGAAAAAGGCGTTTTGGCGGACCAGTTTTACGACGAACGCCTTTACACAAAAGAAAGCATCACGGATTTGCTGAAAACCGCGGGATTCAGCGACGTTACCCTGCATGGCGAAATAGCCACCGACTCCGCCCGCAACCAGGACCTGGGGATGATGGAGAGGCGCTTGATCGTAACGGGCGTGGCGAAAAAGGAATGGACGCCCATCCGCCGCAAACAGGTCGGATCGGTGAAAAACGTCGCCGTTCTCCTTGGCGATCCCGATAAACCCGATCCGCTTAAACCGAGTTCGATTTTCGACGAAGATGACTTTTACACCATCGACCAGTTGAAATCAGCCCTGCGCGAACTTAAGGATTACCGGTTTATTTACGTCAACGATCATAACGCGCTCATTAATGAATTAGTCAAGCTCAAGGGGAAAATAGACTTCGTTCTCAATCTCTGCGATGAAGGGTATAATAATGACGCGCGCAAGGAACTCAATATTCCGGCCTTGCTGGAAATAGTCGGCATCCACTATACGGGGTCGGGCCCCCAATGTCTTGCCCATTGCTACGATAAATCGCTGGTACGGGGAATCGCCAAGGAAATGGAAATACCCGTTCCGAAGGGTTTCCTGGTCAAGCCTCAGGATAAAGCCTTCGAACTATCGGTGGATTTCCCCGTCATTGTAAAACCCAATTTCGGCGACTCAAGCTTTGGCATTACGCAAAGCAGCGTCGCCCACACGGGAGAAGAACTCATTAACGCGATTTCAAAAATACGCGATTCATTCGGATACGATAAACCCATCCTCGTCGAGGAATTTCTCAAGGGTAAAGAAGTCACGGTCGGTATTATCGGCAATCCGCCGGAATCATACACGGTTCTCCCCATTATCGAGGAAGATTTTTCGGCGCTTCCCGAAAGCTTGCCGAAAATATGCGGCTATGAAGCGAAATGGGTGCCGGAATCGCCGTATTGGGGGCTTAAATCCATTCCCGTTGAGCTACCCGAAGAAACAAAACGCCTAATGGAGGAATGGTGCATTAAACTTTTTGAACGGCTCGACTGCAAAGATTATTGCCGATTTGATTGGAGATTCGATTTGGATGGAAACCCAAAACTTCTCGAGGTTAATCCGAATCCGGGATGGTGTTGGGACGGGCATTTGGCTAAAATGGCTAAATTCGCGGGAATAAATTATCAAGGCATGTTGGAAGCAATTATTAAAGCAGCTGAAGTTAGGCTCGGTATTTTACCGACGGATGAAAAGCGTGAAAAAGAAAGTAGTGTGAGGGCTGAAACACTTGCCAATGTTAATAACTAGAGCGTACAAAGCAAAATGCCTTAAACTATCCTGAAAAGCCCGAATAGCGTCAGCTTATAAACCTGATTTAAGCCTTATTAAATTAGAAAAACCTCGATAAACGTAAACATTTTATCGAGGTTTTTTTTAACGAAAAATGGTTACTGTACAAAACTTTTCAGTCGTTTCGCCCTAAAGGAATTCTTGAGCCGATAGAGTCCCTTTTGTTTTATTTGCCGAACACGCTCCCGGGTTAAATGAACCCTTTTCCCAATCTCGTCAAGAGTGTAGTTCGTTTCATGTCCGATCCCGAAATAAAGCTTAATGACGTCCTTTTCCGAGGAGGAAAGGGTATCCAGAATCTTTTCAATTTCCTCTTTCAGGGAAACGTTCACCGCTAATGAATCGGGCAACTCCTGGTCATGGTTTCGCAGCGAATCAATAAGACGCACGTCATCGGATTCCTGTTGAATGGGTTTGTCCAGGGAAACATGCCTATTGCCGATTTTCAATACAGCATGCACATCGTCTTCCTCAATTTTAAGTTCCTGGGCTATTTCCTCCGTTGTCGGAATCCGGCCGAACTCCTGCTCAAGCTTTCCCTGGGCCTTGCTTATATTTGAAATGGTTCCTACTTGATGCAAGGGAATATTGACAATACGAGATTGCTCGGCGAGCGCTTTAAGAATAGCCTGCCTGATCCACCATACCGCGTAGGAAATAAACTTGAAATTCTTTCGTTCATCGAATTTCTTGGCGGCCCGGATCAGCCCGGCGTTGCCTTCATTGATAAGGTCGTTAAGAGGAAGTCCTTGGTTTTGATAATTGCGCGCCACGCTTACGACAAAACGCAAATTCGCCTTTACCAATTTTTCAAGCGCTCTTTTATCTCCCTTTCTGATCTTCGCGGCAAGCGTCGCCTCCTCTTCGCTTTTCAACGGAACGTAATCCTTAATTTCATTCAAATAAAGATCCAAGGAATCTTTTTCAAAATTATTGGCGGAATTCATTATCATATTTTACTACCGTTTTTTCCCTTTCTTACCGTCATTACGATTCTAATAAAATAAATATTGTCAGTATTTATAAAAAGCAAAAATAGTGCCAAACACAAATTATTTTTAAAAACCCCTTTTAAAAGTGCTCATGAACGAATTTCTCCTTCAAAAACCCATCTTGCCGGACCGGTCATATACACGGATTGCTGAAGTGACCCGTCCCATTCTATAAAAAGATCCCCTCCAAGAAGATGCACGGTAATCTTTTTTCCATGTTTTTTATTGATGATTCCCGAAACAACGCTTGCGCACGCTCCGGTTCCGCATGCCATTGTTTCTCCACAACCCCGCTCAAATACCCGCATTTGGATTTCACTATCCGACAATACTTTTATAAATTCAACGTTTACCCTTTTAGGAAAAAAAGGGTGCGATTCAATCTTTTTTCCGATTCTATTTACCAAATCATCGGTCAACTCGTCGGCGTAGACGACCGCATGCGGATTTCCCATCGAAATCGCGGTTATGAAAAAATACTCATCGTCAACCACAATCTGTTCCATGATCGCCTGTCCGCTCTCTTTTGCAACCGGAATACGCGGGGCTTCCAGGATCGGCGGACCCATGTTGACTTTAATATTTTCGCCGAAAAATTCCGTGCCGACGATGCCGGAAATGGTTTCTACGGATAACCTCGGTTTGTCCCAAAGCCCCATTTTTTTTAAATAAAGAGCAAAACACCGTATACCGTTTCCGCACATTTCAGGTTCACTGCCGTCCGCATTGAAAATACGCATCCGATAGTCGGCGATTTTTGAGGGCAAAATAAGAATTACCCCATCGGCCCCAATTCCACGGCGCCGGTCACACCACTGCAACGCTTTTTGTTGGATACTATCGCATGTATCCTCAGGCACGGTGTGCGTAAGGATAAAATCATTCGCTAACCCTTCCATTTTTGCGAATTTCATTACAGGTAATCCTTATATTTTATTTAATTGCCGATCGTCGAATAAATGTATTAAAAATAAAATATGCGGAATCGTTAAACAATTAAAGTCTATAGGGTATTTTATTAAAATGGTATAAATAAATTATTTAAAAAAAATGATTAAAGTTTTTCGATATTTTACCGATACAATAATGGGGAAGATATGAGTGAACAGTACAAACAAAACAGGGAGGCGGGGTATGCAAATCCAAAATACTGGCGGATTGGGCCTCATTCAAGGGCAGGACAGGGCCGCAAAAAGCCTTAATAAAACCAACAAGGACCTTAATAAAATCCTTGAACGTCTTTCGACCGCGATGCGCATTAATCGCGCTAGTGATGATGCAGCGGGATTAAGCATATCCGAGCAATTACAAACACAGGTTCGCGGCTTTAAAATGGCGGACCAAAATACAACGGACGCATCTTCCGCTCTCAACATTGCCGAGGGAACGGGCCGGGAAGTTTCCGAAATGATCCGGCGACAGCGCGATTTGGCATTGCAGGCAAGTAGCGGCACGCTGTCGGATCAACAACGCCAGGGCATTGACGTGGAATACCAAGGGCTGACATCGGAAATTGATCGAATCACCGGCGCGGCGCAATTCAACTCCCAATCGGTTGCAAACGGACAAGGCCTTGCCTCCGGCAACGCTCAAGTTCAAGTGGGGCCCAACGCCGGAGACCAACTACAAATTCCGATAACCAACATGAACGCCAACGAATTAGGAGTAACCGGAACATCGGTTTCCAACCAGACCTCAGCCCAAGCGGCCATTTCAAAGTTGGATGCCGCTCTTGACAACCTAAACCAACAACGAAGCACGCTCGGATCAATGACAAACAGATTGCAGTCCGCTCAAAACAGCCTTTCAATCGCCGAAATCAACACTCAGGCCGCCCAGTCGGTTCTCAGGGACCAGGACATGGCGGCGGGACTAGCCGATCTTACGCGTCAAAAGCTGCTTTTGGAAAGCGGCTCTCAGGCCTACGGCCGATTTAATGAAATTAGCGCTAATCATTTGTTCGGGTTGCTTCAGTAGCGGCGCGTTGCCGGAAAAATGAATAGTATGATTGCCCTTACTGTTTCGGACGTGGCGCGATATTATTCCAAAACACAGATTGAAACCGCTTCGAAAAGCAAAGCGGTTTACATGCTGCATGAACGTTGCATGTATTATTTATTAAGAGCCCGGTCCTTTTCATCGGAAAGATCACGGTGCCGCGATAAAGCGCAAAACATCCTCTCTCAATTTCAGCGCTCGCTGAGGATTACCGACGCCGTGTCCCGAAGCCTTTTTTATTTATATGACTACTGCTATATTTGTTTGGAACGCGGCGGCGATCCCGACATCGCGCATGCATTGGAAATCATGGGCGTTCTGCGGGACGCCTTCCGGAAATTGCTGCGAAGACCTTAGGTACCGAGTCGGGAATTATCCACGCGATTCGCGTGGATAATTCCCGATTACGGTATCGTATCCACCTTGCAGGTTTGTCACCCCCTTTATTATCTTGCCGATTTCGTCCTCTAGTGCTATTTTTACTGGGCGCGGAAACAATGGCGGTTACTTAATCGTGGTATCATTTTATGGCAAAATTACTCGACCTGCTATCGGAAAATTCCGATAATGAAAAAATTCTATCCTCTCTCAAAAAAATATCCGGGGGGGAAAATGCCGTGACCGGCGCCGCAAACCGAGCCGCGATCATCGAAGAAAGCTCAGCGCAACTTTTTAATCCCCGGGACTTGTTGTTTGATTTCGTGGCGATTGACGTGGAAACCACCGGTTTGGACCCTAAGACCGACCGCATTATTGAGGTAGGCGCCGTCAGATTTACCGATGGCAAAGCATTCGCCGAATATTCGTCTTTTGTCAATCCTGACGCGCAGCTTCCGCGCCATATTACGCACCTTACCGGAATACAAAACCAGGATGTAGTCGATGCGCCGCGCTTTGAAGAAATTGCGGGGACGCTGTTGGATTTCATAGCGGGAATGCCGCTGTGCGGACACCAAATCGATTTTGATTTGAATTTCTTGAACGGAGAGCTTAAGAGAACGGGACGGGTTAAACTTTCGGCGCCCGAAATCGACACCGCCCTTTTATCGCGGATTTTCGTGCCCTCGATCGGGCACTTCTCGTTGAAACACTTGACGGGAGCCCTCGGCGTGGAACTTAAAAACGCCCATCGAGCGCTTGACGATGCAAAGGCATCGGGATATGCGGCGTGCTCCTTGATTTTAAACTGCGCCGCCGTTCCAGCTTATATTCGCGCGGCAATGGCGCGTTTCGCTCCCCCGTCGCTTTTAAAAACGCTTTTATTCAAATCCTTGGAACGCCATCATAGCCGTTACCAAAGCGCTCCTTTGAGCGATCCGGAAAAAGTTCCTAAAAAACTCCAGCCGTCGCAATCCCCCGAAAGCATTTCCGCCGCAACGATACGGAAGTTCTTTTCAAATGGAGGGGGAATCGCCGAAAGCATGCAAGGGTTTATCGAACGATCATCACAAACCCGCATGGCCATGTGCGTCGCGGAGGCGTTTAATACCTCCACGAACCTTGTAGCGGAAGCCGGAACGGGCATTGGAAAATCGCTTGCCTATTTGGTGCCGTCGGCGCTCCATGCGGTAAAAAACGGGCGCCGGATCATTGTTTCCACGCATACGCGTAATCTTCAAGACCAGCTTATTTCCAAGGATTTACCTATAGTCAAAAAGGCGATTGGAGATGATCTGCGCTATAGCGTATTGAAAGGCAGGTCGAATTATCTCTGCATACGGCGTTATCAGCGGCTCATTTCGGGCGACCTGACGGATCTTTCGTATCGGGAGCGAATGGGTATTCTGCCTCTTATCCGCTGGGCCTTGGAAACTAAAACCGGCGATATTGAAGAACAAAGTCAATTCAATATAAAATGGTTTTCCCGGATTTGGCGCATGATTTGCTCCGATGCGCATTTGTGTGAGGGTAAACGCTGCGCTGAATTTAATTCCTGCTTCCTGCAAAATGCGCGTCAACGGGCGCTTAATTCACACATCGTTGTTATCAATCATGCGCTCTTTTATTCCGAGCTTTGTTCGGATTCTTCGTTTTTAGGGCCCTTAGGTTCAATTGTTTTTGATGAAGCGCATCATCTCGAATCATGCGGACACCGTCATTTACGTGTTGAAGTCGATACGAACCGCTGTACGCAGTTTCTGGATACCTTAGCTCAAATTGAAAAGGAAACAAAACGACATTCCTTGCTATCCACGCCCGAAATCTCGGAAGGAGATGTTAAATCACTTCTAAAACGCCTGCGATCCGGAATACGCGGTTTTCTGGATGAATGCAATGCATGGGTTGAAAACCAACATCCCTCCGCGGACGAATACCACCTAGCATATACCGCTGGCGTATTCTCACAAATGGCAAGTTGCGCGAACCTGCTTCATGTGTTATCCGAAATGCAAGATTTTCTTCATCAACTGCAGCAGGTCAATGAACTCGCCGGAGAATCCCCTCGCAATGAGCCGTCGCTTCGTCCCCAATTGCGGTTGGTCGCGGATAAGACGTCTCAGATAAAAGCGGACCTCGATTACGTTTGCGGCGCCTTGGTTGACGACCATGTTTTTTGGATTGAGGGAAACCGGAAAAAGGGATGGGTAAAACTATGCGGCGTGCCTCTGGACGTCGGTTCAATCCTTTCACGAATATGGGAGAATAATCCCGGCGCTTGCATTTTTACTTCCGCTACGTTGGCGGTATCCCGTTCTTTGGACTATTTCAAACAAAAAGTCGGTCTGATCGGCATTAATGATGCAAAAACGCGCTGTGAAATGTTTGAAAGCCCGTTCAAACCGACCCAAACTTTTCGCGCGGCAATGCGTAGTTGCCACGACCCTGACTCGCCTGAGTATCCGGGATACATCGCATCGGTTATCACGTCGCTTATGTTGAAATTTAAAAAAAACATTCTTGCGCTTTTTACCTCGAACGCGATGCTGGAAGCCGTATATACACAGTGCAAACAATCGCCCGTCATGAGCGAATCTACGCTGCTTGCCCAGGGTATTACCGGCACGCGGCAGACGATACTTGATGAATTCAAACAATCCGAGCGCTGTGTTTTACTCGGCGCCGATAGTTTTTGGGAAGGAATCGATGTGCCGGGTAAAGCGTGCGAGATCGTCATCATTCCCCGTCTTCCTTTCCAAGTGCCCACCCACCCCCTCACGAAAGCCATCGCCGAAAAGGTCGAACGACAATCGGGCGAATCGTTTTTTTCGTATGCCGTGCCTGAGGCGATCATAAAATTCCGGCAGGGCATCGGCCGGCTCATCCGAAGCCCGCAGGATCGGGGCGCGCTGATAATACTTGACAAAAGAATTCTAACGAAGAATTACGGCAAGCGTTTTCGCGGTTCGCTGGACGGGGAGGTCGCGGGTTTTGAAACGGTTGAAAATCTGCTCCAAGCGCTGGATGGTTTTTTCAACGAAGCCCCCGTCTCGGAATCCTCGTCCTTCACCTATGAGCCGATAGAGGAAGTATGACGAAGCGTTTTTTTTGCATGGCGTTTTTGTGCGTAGCGTCCTCCTGCGGGATTTATACCTTCAGCGGATCAACGCTGCCTCCGCACCTAAAAACCGTTGACATCCCGCTTTTTTCCAATGCTTCCCTTCAGGCCAACGTTGCCGAGGAACTGACCGATTCCTTGTCGAAAAGAGTGCTCGCCGCCAACCTCATGCGAATCGTACCTACCAACGGAGACGCGACCGTGAGCGGCAAGGTTACCGCCTACCTCAACACGCCGCGCTCCTACGGAAACGCCGGAGTACGGCAGGTGACCATCAGCGAATATGAGGTGGACATCTCAGTGGAAGTGGAATTCGCCGACAATAAAAAAAACATCCCGCTGTATAAAGGTTCCCTCACCGGCAAAGGCGTCTATGATTTTACAAAGGAAACCGAGGATATCGGCAGGAGAAAAGCGGAATCGGACGTTGTTGATCAGATTCTACAGAATTCCCTGCAAAGCTGGTAACCGCAGCCGCCATCCCGGAGGGGCGGGAAGAGAGCGCTTAACGCGGAGGATGAACGACCAGCTTTTGGATGGCGCTTTTGACGGTTTTCTGTTGATCCAGATCCTCCACCGTCAGCTGATACAGATACACTTTCGGACCCAGCAGGTTGCCCATCTGGTCCCTGCCGTCGAATACTTCTCCGCTATACGCGCCGAAAAAAACGCGTAAAAGCCGTCCCGACATCGAATACAGTTTTATTGAGGATCGTACGTTGGACGTTTTTGTCATATCAAAATAAAACGCCGTGGTTTTGCCCATTTTCATCGGGTTGGGAAAATTGAATACTCTCGTGATGGCCAAGTCTTTACTTTGCAAGATTTCCATGGAAAAATTCCGCCGGGTAATATTGCCCGCTAAATCCTGCGCGGAAATCGACAGCGTATACGTACCGGAGCGAAGCTGCCCTTCGCCGAATTCCACGGTAGCGGTCCCTTTTCGGTAATCCCCTCCGGTAAAACTGAATTTTTGATTGATGTTCTGTTTGCTCAGGCTGCCCGGGATTTCCATGGTGAGGCCTTCGTCGGGACCGGTTCCTGTCACGTCGATGCCCATGGAGTCCGTAACATTAATTTCGCACTTGAACGGCAGGACGGCCTGCAGTTTGTCGGCCGTCAATGCGATGGAATTATTTGTTTTGGGCGTCGCTAAAACCGCGTCATCGTAGAGCGCCCGGATGGCGATAATCGGCCCCACGGTATCGTTATGGCCGTTAGCGCCCGACGTATCGGTCCCGTGAAATGTAATCGCTTTGCAGCCAAGCCCATTGTCCAGGGCCTGCCAGGAATAGGCGATAAGTTCGGCGCCGGGCTTATCAAAGGTGACGCTTCGGGGTAAATGGATCGTTTGTTCGAAAACGCCGTTTTTTACCTCGGCCAACCCGGTAAAAATCGGCGTTCCGGGAAGCGTATAGGAGGGATCGCTCCGCGTACCTTTATCTTTTCTCTTCGATCCTATCGGCGGATTAAACATGCTCAGTTGGACGAATGCCGGTTTGTCCCCGGCGCCGTAGCGAGTATCCGGCGTCACGGCGCCGATCAATGGTATTGAGCCGCGAATGGTGATTGACTGAAGCGCCATCAGCGTATCGACCGGCGCGCCTTTGCTATTGACAATGTCCAAGCTCACGCGATGTGATGGATTCACCGCGCAGAGCGAAGGGTCGCCAAGATAGGAGTAAATCTGGCTGTTTTGATCGCGAACGATGATTTTTGCCTGGGCATACGCTTCTCCATAGCTAACCCCGATGCGGGAGCTGTCTAAAACGCTCGTGTAAAAGGCTAAAGCAAGCAACTTATTATTGTCGGAATAAGCCTGCCGCAAACTGGCTATTGTGGCGATGGCGCCGCTCTGCGAAGCGACGACCAATGCTTCCGAAAGACAGCGCTCCCCCGGTTTGTCAAATTGCCCCACGGAGCATGAAAACGAGGAAATAAGCGGGTATTGCTTGATATTATGCAGATTGGAGACGAGCGCCACGTTCAGGATTCTTTCGTCCGCCCATTGGCCGGGATTGCCGTGACCGAAATAATTGGCGAAAGAAACCCCCCCATTGATGACGCTCAACAGCGCGTCGCGCGCCTCGGGTTTTTCCAACACATTGTTCCACGGGTATTCGAACAGATTGACTTTGCGGATATCGATCGAAGGCCGCTGTGATTGGATGGCCGTGGCTACCGCGTCCGAAGCGTAGAAATGCTCCGCGCCCAACGGGTCGGTGTTCGCTCCCTGCATGTCGTCGTCGTTCACCAGCAACGCTCGATTTCTCCAGGCGCCTAAATCGGCGGTCGCGGGATCTTCCATTGCGATTATTTTGTCCACCATTTGCCGCGCCTGGTCATCCGTAATACAGGGAAGTCGGCCGATAAATATTTTGGGAATCGGAGGAGTCATGGAATCGGCTTTCGCGCCCGGTTCAAGATACGCGTAGAAATCATCGATACACCGATCGTTCCACTCGTATACGGGGATAAAAACCGGCTCGCTCGATAAAATACCCTTATAGTTGTAATGCCCCTTTCCCATAAGCACCGCGTACTGGGGCTTGACAGCCCAAAGACCGGTGGCGTAAACGAGAAAATTACGGATCGCGGCCGGATCGAAATCGCCCCCCGAAAACTCCCGGTACACGTCATTAACGTCGACTACTTTAGGGCTCTTGAACCGGCCGATATCGCTTTTATGTTGTGCAAGCCTTATGGCCTGGTCCATGAAATCGGAATGAGTGATGACTAAAAAATCCGCTTGATTGTTGACTGAGCGCAAATCGCGGATAGCAAGGTTGTCGGTAGATTGAATGGTTTGAACCCGGCATGGCTGAGACTGCAAAAAACCCGATTTGCCGCATATAAAATATTTAACCCCTTTGCCCGCGGAGTCGGTCCATGTATAGGAGGAGCCTTGGGGGAGAGTAACGGTATCGACGAGCCTCATCGATTCATTGGCGTCTAAGCGAAATATATACACCGGCTCCCCGGGGAGATTGCGTAGTTGATATCGTACGATGGAACTGGTTTCCGGGGAAAATACTGTAAGGCTTTTACTATTGGACATATCAAGGTCCGTGGTGTAAGTGAACTCGAAGCCTACGATTTCAATGTAATCGCCCTGATTCATATTATCCGCGCTTATACGCAAAGCGCGGTTGCCGCTATACTTAAAAGAAGACCATTCCGATGCTTGACAGGTACTGCACGCCGGCCTGTTGGAAAACGATGCATTGATGCCGGAAAATCCACTGCTCACACCTTGACTAATATGCAAGTTCACGGGAAACGCGGTATCAATATTCGGTAACGCCACCTGAAAGGAAAATAGCGGCTGTGCTTGAGTCAGCATTCGCCAGTACCAATCAAGGCCGCTGAATTCCCCTTTGGATACATCGCCGCCTTTATTAGAAAGGGCCTGCGGCTGTTTAAAAAGAATATGATTTGTAAATGAGTTTATCGTTGCCGGGTCGGATCCCGCTACCGCGGTCGTGCGTTGCAACGCCATACCTCCCGCCGGCTTCACGGTGATCCAGTAGTGCCGGTAATCTTCGTAACGGTCAAGATTGTAGTAGTAACGGCCGGCGGATGTATCCCACGCCCAGTCCGATGAGCCCGTCACGTACCCAACCACGTAATCCTCCGGGTCCACGATGCCGTTGCCGTTGAGGTCAAAGCGCAACAGAGGAATTTCCGTGACTCCGTCGGGAAGAACGGAGATATCCGGCGTTTGCGTGGGCATCTCGCCTTTGTACGAAGCGAAACAGGCGACCTGACTCATGAATATCGTTGATCCCATTTTGCGCAGGGAATCTCCGGGTATTTTGAGCAATCCGTTTTCCAGCGTCGTGCCCTCGTTCGTGCTGTCATGGCCGTCTCCAATGGTAAAGGTTAAAAAGGAGTTGTTGGAGGCGAGCGGAAACGCCTGGCCGCCCGCGCGTTTGGGCGCCCCGCGCGAAGCCGTTGCCCATGCGCCGGCAATGGAATAGTTGAGCATGAGACGTGATATCATGCGCTGATAATCGGTCGGCGTACCGGCCGCGCCGGTCATTCCCTGGGAAGAGGGTGGAAACGTAACGACACAGCTTGCTTTTTCCAGTATTCGCAAAGACCGGGTTTTTTCATCATAAAGAAACGGCTTAAGGATGAATTGGCGACTGCGAATATTTCCCATTGTCGCCGGACGGCCGTTGGAGAGCCAGGTATCGGAAAAAACAAGATCGGGATATCGGGCATGGCGTTTGACGGCTTTATACGTCGCAAGGCTGTTTTTTAATACAATCGTCCGGATGCTTAAGGGAACAAGTTGAATTTGAACGTCGCCCTTGGGAGGAATTCCAATATAAAATGAGTACCCGGGAATGAGGGGTTGTCCGCTGTCGCCGAGTTCGACGCTTTGGTTTTTAAAGAAGAGAGAGGAGGGTTTCCCGCCGGAATCCGCTATTGACAGGCCTTCCATGTCCCACGTGAAGGAAAATCGATTGACCGTGTTTTCTTGTACCTGAACACCGGCCAAAAGAACCTGGGCACAGCACAACAATGGCACGAGAGTTTTTTTCATGAGCGTCCCGGAAAAAAAGTGTCACGTAATTATACGGTTAACCGTCATTAATGAATTAAATTTTTAAATTCTTTTAATACTACGGTTAAAAATACTATTTAATTGCGTATATAGATTAATTAATCATTTCCATGGATGGAATACAGTGGAACAAACAGTAACGATAGAAAAGCTTGTCCACGGCGGACGAGGGCTTGCAAGGACCGACAAGGGAGCGCTCTTTGTTTCCGATGTTTTGCCCGGCGAAAAAGTTCGGGCTGTTCCCGATGGGAGTAGCGGGGGGCAACGGCTCGCAAAACCAATTGAAGTCATTGATCCTTCGCCGTACCGCAGAAAGCCGCCGTGCGTTTATTTCGGCGCTTGCGGCGGCTGCGATTGGCTGCATTGTTCCTATGAACTGCAATTGTCAAGCAAAGCGGACATCGTGATGGAATGCTTCGAGCGCATCGGTAAAATCAGGGATCTTCCGAAAATGGAAATTATATCGTCGCCTGAATTCGGTTACCGCCAACGGGCCCAATTCAAGATTGATGCTTTAAAAAAAACCATGGGATATTACAAAAGAAAAAGCTGGAAAGTAATTCCAATTAAGACCTGTCCGTTGCTCAGGCCCGCGCTCAACACTATTTTGGGGCAGTCGCGGGAAATACTCGCGTTAATCCCTTCCGGCGCCGACCACTTCAAGCTTATTTCGGGGAAGCATGCATCCATCGCCTCTTCGCCGGTTCTGCCCGGTATTACCTCAAGTACAACGGTTGTAAAGGCGCACCCTTTTTCCTTCACCGTTTCGGGAAATAGCTTTTTTCAAGGAAATGCGTACCTTTGCGGCAAAATGGGCGCATGGACCAGGGAATCGATTGAGGGCGATTCGTTCCTGGAGCTGTATGGCGGAGTGGGATTTTTTTCGGTTTTTTTATATGACCGCTTTAGAACCGGCGTAACCGTTGAACCAATAGAATCGCAAGTCGCTTTAGCGAAAAGGAATTTGACGGACAACGGAATAACGCATATTTCATCGTGCGCCGCGTCGGCCGAGGATTACCTGGAACGCATGCGGGAATCCTCATGCCCATTTGATTCACTCATTGTCGATCCACCCCGGACGGGGCTTTCGGATAAAGTTCGCGTCGGCATCCGCAAACAAAGGCCCGAAACCATCCTCTATTTTTCGTGTAATCCTTCCACTCTGGCAAGGGATGTGGGCTTTTTCGTGAATAATGGGGACTATGGTATTGACAATATGGCCATGTTCGACCTGTATCCCAATACACACCACGTGGAAACCGCGGTTATATTGAAGAGCCGGGGCGCGGCCCGTTACGCGCCGGTCGAAAAATCGTCCTCGACGGAAGCTCAAGCTATAGTGTAACCGGGACTTTAAAAACGATTTTCTTGACCGGTTCGCCTATTGTTTCGCGGATTCGCAGTCCGGGCATATGCGCATCGTGCGGAAAAAGTATCGCGAAATGTATCTTGGTTAATTGCAAAAAGCTCGGATTCCCTTTTAAAAACTCACTATCTTTTTCAGCATCGTATTCTTTAACGACATCGCATTGTCTTCTAGTGCAAACGCCGATTCGTTCTTCACCGCTTGCAACAACTTGAATGTCGATATACTTTCTGTGACATTCCATTAGTTTTTCAGATTCCTGTTTGGTATCGTAGGTATCGGTTGAGGCATATATTCCCCTGTACACATCGGTCCTGCCGTTTTCCAGTTCGGAAATAGGCCGGCTATTTGCAAATTCATAGACATGGGTAAACAGCGGATGAATGCAGAGGTAGCGTTTGAAATTATCGATAGTGTCGTAGATCATGGCGGCGAGCCTCGAAATCATTCCATAAAGTTTTCATCGTCCTGCATGAACATCGAACTCACCACGCCGTCAACAACATCCTCCGCGTTGTCGAAACCCTCACCGTCGTCCTCAAGCGGCTCCGAATCCGCGTTCGCGTATTCCGGCATGCAAACGGGTTCGACATCCGGTCCGGGTTCGTATGCCTCGGGCGAAAGCATCCACCCCCCGGCACCGTAGCCCGAATCGTTGGTGTAATTGTCAAGCGGTGCCGAGACGAAGGAGACCGTGGCGGAAACTGCGCCGTCGAGCGGTTCACCCAAACCGCATACGGCGTTATCCTTCACGAGAAGGGTTTTCGAGAGTGAAATTAGAGCTTGCTTCGCCTTCTTGTTTACTGCTTGTCCAACAACCGCGTAGGGTCTGCCTTTGCCGCAAAAAAGGTTTTTCCTGATAACGCTGGAAGTTCCCGGCTCAATCAGAATTGCCATAGCGTTCGAAACGCCGTTATCGTCCCAATCAATCATGGTGTTGTGTTCGATTACCGCATTGGAAGCGGCGGGAGATTGCGGCATGCTGCCCGACAAAACGCTTATCGCGCCGCCTAAGCACCGTATGATGCAATTATTGGAGACGGTATGACCTATTCCGGCTACGCGAATACCCTTTTCGCAATCCAGTATCCTGTTGTCCTCAACGATACTGCCTGTTCCGGCGGCAAGCGATATTGAATGCGCGCAATAGCGAATGTTATTGCCTTTCACCAGGGTATCGCCGCATTTCGCCATGATTCCTTCGGCAATGCAGTGTTCAATTTTATTGTACGTGACCTGATGCCCGTATTCGTCCAACGTTGAATCCTGACTTCCCACCAGGATTCCATACCCATAGCGCGTAACACTGTTTTTACTAATGATAAAATCGCGGTTCGGTTCACCCCCCTGAAAATCCCCTTCGGCGATCAAGATTCCCACGGGAACTCCCGCCGTCTTGTCTTGCATTGCGGGGATATCCGCGGGACCTTCGAACTCGCACGATTCCACGACATTGCAGGCCTGGCCGCTTCCTCCGAAAAAGAAGGTACAGGCATTCTCCTTCATGAATGAACAGTTGACGAATTTCATTCGTTCGAACCTGTTCCGTTCGCATTTTCCCATGACCGCCATGGCCATACCCGGGGAATCCTTAAAGACGATGCCGGAACAAATAATATCCGAAACATCATAAAAATACCAACATGATTCCCTCCATTGGACAAGGCCGTCTTCCTGCGCCATGATGCGCAATGGCTTATCAATGGCGCCCCCGTTGCTGATCGTCACATTGCCGGTATAGATGCCGCTTTTCAATACGACTGTTTGTCCGGGAAGCGCGCATTCGATTGCCTTGGCAACCGAAGCATAGGGATGTTCAAAACTTCCTTCGCCCTGACCGTTATTGTGGGAGGAAACCCAAATGTGATGAGGATCATTTTTAAAATTCATTCTGTTACGTTTTCGGTTGTATCCTTTGCGTCTTTTTTCCCTAAAAATTTTGAAATTTGTTTAATAAGATCAGGAGCCATTGAGAGAATTTTCCCAAGGCCGGGATCGCTCTGACTCATAAGATGAACATGCACCTTATCGTCGATGATTGAAATGAACGCGACCGGCGTTATATTAACGCCGCCGCCCGTTCCCGCGCCCGATCCGCTTTTTTCATCCTTGCCCGCGCCGCCTGCCGCGAACCCTATGGAAACCTTTGAAACGGGAATAAGTGTCACGTTTCCCGCATGAATGGGTTCGCCGATCACGGTTTCCGTTTTCGCGATGAAATTGATTTGGTCGAGCGCTGTTTTTATGACGTCAGAAAGACTCATGCGATTTTCCGAATTAAAGTATTGACATACTACATAGAAAATTTATATTACAATATGATGTTTTCAAACTACTTATTAAAAAATACTTCCGGCCGCTTAAAAACAATATGGTTTGCAGCGCTCTTTTTTTACGGCATTACTTATTCGGCCGTGAACACCCATCCGACTGGTGACGGAAGTAATAAAATTCATGGCGACGTCGCGCCTTTGGGCGTAAAGATTAACGAGGTTTTTCCACGAGCGCAGACCGACGTTGCGGAATGGTTTGAACTGATAAATACTTCAATGGCGCCCGTTAACTTGAAAAACTGGCGCTTTGGCAACGCTCAAGACACCAATGTTCTTACCAAGGATTCGCTGTCCATAGACGAAGGCAGGTTTCTGGTTATCACAAAAGACAAGACGGCTTTTTCACGGAAATATCCCTCGGTTTCACGCGTGTGCCAACCCCTAACATGGCGTACACTGGATAATTACAGAGACACGCTTTGCTTGTGGAATGAAAGCGGGGTACTCTGTGAAAGAATTGCGTACAATGCGGATTGGTTCGAACATTGGACGGACCAATCCCTGGAAAGGGTATCTCTACAGCGCGACGGAATGGCGCCTGAAACTTGGGCGCTTGCGACGAATCCGACCCCCGGACAGCCCAACGCTTCCATCGCTTTTCGCGCGGCGGAAAAACCTTCAATAGCGATCGGCCCTTCTGCTTTTACTCCCAACGGCGACGGGAAGGATGACCTGCTGTTCATTAGTCTCGTTCTGCCCGCTTCTTTCACCGTGGTCATTGCGATCTATGGTTTTGACGGGAAAAAATACATCGATATGCCCATAACTCCTCAACCCCACTATGTATGGGACGGAAAAACCGACAATGGAAGCGCTGCGCCCGTTGGGCCTTTTTTCGTGGTTGCGACATTTAAAAATAACGGACAAACGACGATTGTGCGGAAAAGAGGGATTTTGTGGAGATAACCGCTCTCAAGGCCGGGGTGAAATGAACGCTTGCCGTTCACTAGTACTTTTTTACTTATTGGCTACTGTTTCGTCGGCCGCCTTGAACGATCCCTTTTGCGTGGGATACTCCATGGCAAACAACGGAACTATTATGCAAACAAACGGAATTTCCGGCCGCCAACCATGGATCCCCGCGTGTTTTTTTTCCGATTCATCGGAATTCGGCCTCTCCATATGCGGCATCGACTATTACGATCTCATGGATGATCCCGACAATGGCCACATCGGTCAAGTTGTAGCCGGGGGGTGGTATGCGCTTGGAAAATTCGTGGTCAAAGGCTCATACGCTTACTTTAACGCGATGGATCTTTATGGCGAACACCAGGGATATTGCTCCATCGGTTATTCTCCCGTTCGGCATATAAATGCGAGTATCGAGGTAAGCGGATTACGAGCGGGGTTATTGCATGAAAATGAAACGCACGCGACACTGTCTCAGGCAGGCGCCTCACTCTTAGTGTATGGGAAAACCACGGCGATTTCTCTTTCGTGTAAGCACGTACCGCTGCAACGCGCCGCACTGTCGGGATTTGACCCGCCGTTGACGGTAAGCGGCGGCATCCATGCCTCGTTTAATCGCTATGGTTCGCAAGGAATCGTCGGTGAATTGACGCACGACGAAGACTGGACGTTTCGGTTTTCCGTTGGTGAAGAATATTGCTGGAACGATTATTTTTCGCTCTGCGGCGCGGTAGCGACGAATCCTTTTACCGTCTACTTCGGATGTACCATTGTGGCGGGACGATCGGGGATAGCCTTCGCCATGGCGAATCACCCTATTCTCGGGTGGTCCAAAGGCCTGACGCTTGAATACGCTTACGGCCGGTAAATCCTCAAACGTTGACTTCGAGAGGAATGTTTTAAACGGCGAAGAGCCTTTTCCTTGATTTGCCGCGCGCGTTCCCGCGTAAGGTTGAACCGCTGTCCGATTTCATCGAGCGAGTGGGCGGTCTCCTCGCCGATTCCAAAATACAACTTTATGACTTCCTTTTCCCGTTCGGAAAGCGTATCGAGCGTCTGGTTGATCTCCTCCTGAAGGGAAATTTCAATGATGCCGTCGTCGGGCGGTTCCCGGCAGTCATCGCCAAGAAGGTCCATGAGTTTTGAATCTTCTCCATGCAACAGCGGCGCATCAAGGGACAGATGGTTATTGCCGATTTTTATCGTTTCCCGAACCTCCTCTTCATCAATTGAAAGTTCGATGGCGATTTCCTCAATCGCGGGCAGGCGCCGGTATTTCTGTTCTAATTTGCATTGAGCCTTGCCTATTTTATGGATCGTACCGACCCGATTTAACGGAAGTTTGATGATGCGGGACTGTTCGGCCAAAGCCTGGAGGATTGCTTGGCGTATCCACCATACCGCGTAGGATATGAACTTGAAATTCTTTTTTTCGTCAAACCGCTTCGCCGCACGGATAAGTCCAAAATTTCCTTCATTTATCAGGTCTGACAGAGGCAACCCCTGATTTTGATAGTTACGGGCGACACTGACGACGAACCGGAGGTTTGCTTTAACCAATTTTTCAAGCGCTTTCCGGTCGCCCTTGCGTATCCTGACCGCGACCGCGGCTTCTTCCTCGGCATTAAGGGTCTTGTTTTTCCCGATTTCTTTTAAATATAACGCCAATGAAGTTTCTTCGGAAAGAAATTGATTTTTCTCCATAGGCGGCTATCGTACTCTTGCTGGAAGGGATATTTTCCAAATTACTATAAAATACTTTTCATATTAAAATATAGTAAAATTCGTTAAAAATGTAACATATATTATTTATATAAATGCAAACTAAAATCCCCGTCGAATTCGGTTTTTACGCCATTCTGACCGACCCGCTTCGCGGATACGAATACCTCACGGAGCTACTTGTTGAGCATCGTATCGCCTTCGTTCAGCTTCGGATGAAAGAGTCTCCATTGGAGGCGATTGAAGCCGCCGCGCGCGCCATGAGGACCATTACCTCCGGATCGTCAACACGGTTGATCGTCAATGATTTTCCCGCGCTCGCGAAAAAAGTCGGCGCCGACGGGGTCCACTTAGGACAATCCGATATGCGGTATCCCGAAGCGCGCGACATCGTCGGTCAAAACGCCATAATCGGGATTTCGACGCATTCTTCTTTGCAAACAATTGCCGCCTGCTCCCTGCGGCCCGATTATATCGGCGTAGGTCCCGTATTCCCAACGCCGACCAAAAAAAATCCGGACCCCGTCATCGGCATACCGACAATGAAGGAAATGCTGTCTCTTTCCACGGCGCCAGCGGTCGCGATCGGCGGGATCAGCCTTAAAACGCTGCCCGCGGTGCTAGAAGCCGGCGCACGGAACTTTTGCATGGTTCGGCCGATAAATCAAGCATCAAATCCGGAGAAAGTGCTCAAGGAAATTCTGAAGGTGTATCGAGATTTTCGGTTGTAGGGGCACTTCGCAAATCGCCCCTACCGAACCGATTGTTTAATGGGGCGAATCCGAATTACTTTTTCAGTACCTGGCCGGTACAACATTTTGTAATGTCCGTTTTACTAAAATCGATAAGATAGGAAATCGGCGTCAACGTTCCCTCAACCGTTTCGGTTTTCGAAACGCTTTTCGTGAACATGTCCACGGTAAAATAGCCTTTTTCTTGTTCGGCGCTAAAGCACAATGATATCCCATTTGAATACCACTGCATTGGCCGGACTATTTCCGTGGTCGGCACGACGACGCGGACATTCTTATAATCAAACACCGTGAGCCGGTATTGTTTTTCGTTTTCCCAGACGCAATAGATGCGTTTGCCGACCGTATCGGCCACGGCGAGAGCGCCGGGGAGCGTTACCAGTTTTCCATTCGACAAAAAAACAAAGGTCTTCCCTTCCACGGGCGAGGCTTTGATCACAACGAGTCCGTCGGAAATCGGCTGCCGGTGAGGTACGATGAGTCCGGTTGCCACGCCTTCAACGCCGATGTCGAAGAGCACGTATTTCCTCTTGTCGATGACGATGGCCGAAATGCAGGCCGTGTCGCTTTTATGGAGCGGCCGAATATTGACAAGAGTGAATGTATGGGCCCCGATTGTATATGCGGTTTCAACGGTCGAGAAATTTTTACCGCTTTTGTAGACGCTTAAGTCGATGGTGGCCTTTTGGCCAAAGCATAGCATCGAAAATAAAACAATCGCGAGAATCGCCGGTTTCATACATCCTCCTGAATTAAGGTCCTTTGGAATATTCCGTACAAGAAGATAAATTACGGTGAAGCATGCCATGAAAATCTTTTAAACCATTGACTTGCGTTTAAAATTGGTGTACCATAGAGAAGCGGGATTGAATCTCCTCGAAGTACCAGGTTCGGGGAATGCTCCCGATGGCGTGTTCAAGGCTTTTAAGCGAATAATTCCGGAGAAGTAAACATGCGCGGGAAAACGGCGAGCGCCGCAGGCGTCTTGATTCTTGTGACTATTTTCGGGGGCTTTGGGGCTATCCTGGTGGCCACCACCGAAGACGGAAGAAAAGTGATTTTAAAGGAAGACGGCTCCTGGAAGTTCGCGACCCAAAGCGATCTGGTCGCGGTTACATTGATGAAATCAAACGCTTCCCAAGAACCCACGGCGGGCGGTCAAGGTAAAGGCGGAGACGAAAGCCGCCTGCAAATGAAGGCGCAGGCTCAGGATGAACCGGAACGAGCCGGTTTTTTAGATGTTGTCAAGGGAGATCGGTCCTTTGATATACGAAAATCCACCTGGGGCATGGAAAAAGCCGACGTAAAGAAATCCGAGTCGCTTCAGCTCATGCGCGAAGGACAGAATTTTTTGGAATACAAGTTTAAATTGATCGGCATCGACAGCAAAATAGTGTATAAATTCGCGGCTGATAAATCGGGCCGGCCAAAGCTTTCGGGCGCGCAATATGGTATCGAACAAGACGATGTCAATCCCGCGCGCTTTTTTGACGATTACAAAACGTTAAAGGCGTATTTGCGCCAGCTCTACGGATTTCCCGTGTCGGACGAAAATAACTGGTCAAACGACATGTACAAGGCCGATGAAAAGAACTGGGGATTCGCGATCAGTTTAGGTTTTTTGACCTGCAAAGCAACCTGGAAGAACGCGCGAACGCGGATAACTCTCAATTTAGCGGGAAGCAATCATATCCTCAGCACCAACATCGAGTACTTCGGAATTCCTTCAAATTAGCGGCCGAAACAGCATGAGCTATTTGCTCATTTCGAGCATTTTAATAAGTGATGCAGAGGCCTTTTCCGCTGTGGTCGGATCAACCGTAACCCGTAACCCCGCTTTTCCTTCAAGTGACGCAAGGACCGACTTCAGGGTGGTTTTCTTCATATTGGGGCATATGGCGTTCGCGGCGACCGGATAAAACAGCTTTTGGGGGTTTTGTTTTTTTAACGTATGGAGAATCCCGGTTTCCGTTGCGATGATGAATTCATCATGCGTATCCTTCCGCGCGAATTCGCACATGCCTCCCGTAGAAAGAATATGGTCGGCCAAACGTCGCGAACCGGCGGGAACTTCAGGATGCATCAAAACGATCGCGTGAGGGTGTTGGGCCCGTGCGCTCAAGACCATTTCAGGATTGATTTTCGCGTGCGTCGGGCAGAAACCGTTCCATAGTATCATGGTATGTCCGGTTTGTTCTTGCACCCAAGAACCCAAATGCTTATCGGGCACGAAAATGATTCCTTGATCTTTCGGCAATAGCTTCACGATGGCAAGAGCATTGGAACTTGTACAGCAAATATCCGAAAGGGCCTTGATTTCCGCCGTTGAGTTTACATAGCAAATGACCGTATGGTCGGGGTTTTCCCGTTTAAGGCGGATAAGATCCTCCGTCGAAATCATGTCCGCCATCGGACATCCGGCATTTGGCTCCGGGATAATGACCGTTTTACGGGGATTAAGGATAGCGGCAGTTTCAGCCATAAACATAACCCCGCAGAAGATGATCGTTGAAGCTTCGGTACGCGTCGCTTCCACGCTCAATCCGTAGGAATCGCCGACATAGTCCGCGCAGTCCTGCACTTCCGGGAGCTGATAGGTGTGAGCAAGAATGACCGCGTTTTTTTCGGCTTTTAATTCCTTGATCCTGTCCAGAGGAGTGGTCATTGTTGCATCCGGTGTCGCTATTTAATGTAGGGTGAGAGAGCCCGAAGCCTATCGACAATGGAGGGCATGGCGGCAAGGACGGCCGAAATATCGTCTTCCGTGGTATAGCGGCTCAAACTGAAACGGATGGAACTATGGGCAAGAGTATACGGAAGCCCCATTGCCATCATAACGTGCGAAGGTTGGAGGGAACCCGTGGTGCATGCCGAGCCCGATGAAGCCGCGATTCCCTGTTCATCTAAAAGCAAAAGAATGCCTTCTCCTTCAATGAACTCGAAACTGATATTGGCGGTATTGGGAAGCCGTTTGACAGGGTCGCCATTGAGTTTCGCGCCTTTGCAACTGACCAGTAATTCCTTCTCCAATCGGTCCCGTAGTTTCCGAACACGGGTGTTTTCATCGCTGAATTCCTTTCGAGCAAGTTCGCATGCCTTGCCGAGGCCTGCGATACTCGCGACATTTTCCGTGCCCGCGCGAATGCCGCCTTCCTGATGGCCGCCGATGATCAGCGGCGTTATTTTTGTTTTTTCGCGAATGAAAAGAGCCCCAATACCCTTGGGCGCGTGAAGCTTATGCCCTGCCAGGGAGAGCATGTCTACCGGAGTTTTTTTTACGTCGATTTGAATTTTGCCGACTGCTTGCACCGCATCGGTATGGAAAAACGCGCCTAGAGCTTTAATCTTCTCCGATAATTCCTCGATGGGAAACAGAACGCCGGTCTCATTATTGGCCCACATGAAGGTTGCCAGCGTATCCTTATCGAAGGAGACTTTGTCAAGCGCATCCTCACGCAGCATGCCGCTGCCGTCAACGCCAATTTCCGTAAGCGGAACGCCTTCATTTTTCAAGTATTGGCAGCACTTGCGCACCGCCGGATGCTCGACCGATGAGGTGACCAGGTGCGCCCGGGCCTTATGTTCGCCATAAAAACCACGAATGGCCATGTTGTCGCTTTCCGAGCCGCATCCGGTAAAGTAGATTTCCGACGGGTGCGCGTTTAAAAGCTCGGCCACCTGCTGCCGGGCGTTATCGATATGCTTGCGGATCAGGCCGCCGAAGCGGTGCATGCTGGAAGGATTGCCGTAGCTGTCCTTTAAGAATGGGAGCATAGCCTCCAAGACCTCGGGCGCGACCCGGGTTGTGGCGTTATTGTCCAAATAAATAATGCGATCCATGCTTATTAATTCCTTGGGTTATCGCCGTTGCTTGTTTTGTCAAACGGCCGCATGAGCAGCGCTACATTGGCAACGATGAGTAAAAAGATCGAAAGTCCTTTACAGCTCCGTAGGGCCGTGCCGATAAAGCCCAATGGTTTGCGGTTCTTTAAAAGGTCAATTCCCCCGATAGCCGAGGCGGCCCTATCGAAAATAATAAAGAAAATCCAAAGAATTGCCAGGGCGGCAAATGCACATTGTTTTGATTTCATTTGAACCTCCAGGTTTAAAATATTTTTTGGCTATTACCAATATTAGTAAAATAGGTAATTTTAGAAGGCCATGCGCCCTTTATTGGTAACCGATGAGCCCGCAGGCAATTCCCGTGCATGCGAACATGGCACTTTCTCCGATTCCGTTTTTCAATTGGACCTTACCGCAGAATTCTGATCCCTTCCGGAATTGGAGAAGGCGATCGGAATAATCTGAGCTAAGGATCAAAAAGGCGGGATATCTAACAAAAAAGGACTCAAAGAAATGAGTCCCTTTTTTAAATCGTCATAACAATCCTATCGCCAAACAGCCAAGAGCGTTCCATTAAGAAAAAGTTGGCCGTCACCATAGGAAGCGAATCCCGGGCCGCTTCCGATTGTTCCGCGAATAATTGGAGCGGCAGTGGTCGTTACGTATGCCGAGATATACCCTTGATTGTAGAATACTCCATTATTGTCAACAACAAGCGCGCCGGTAATTGCGCAAGAGGTTGTCCGGTAATGCTTATTGATGGTCACTGTCCCGTTTTTAGTCGTAATTTTAGGGACAGTAAACACGGTATATCCGTCGGCCCCTCCGGTTATGGAATCGACCTGCAAAGAGCCGCTGTCGATTTGAAAATTTCCCGTTAGATGAAACAGCCTGAAGGTATCCATTGAAAAAGTCCCTTTGTTGATGGTGTCGGGACTCAACACGAATTTCGCTTCATTAATAATGAGGCTCGTGGTTGCTAGTAAGCCGGATTGGGGCGTGTCGTCATAGAACAATCCTTGCAGCACTTTTCCCGAATCCGTGCCGATGGTTTGCTGCGTTGTGCCGGTGAATCGGGTGAGCTGGACAACGTACGTGCCATTTTGCCTGAAGTTTTTTTCAATAAGCAGCGCAAGATTGCCTTCCCCATAGGCGGCAAAGCCGGGGCCCCGGCGAGTGAGGCCGTTGTTGGTGAAGTTACCTTTGACGGTTACGACCGCTTCCGTGTACCCTTTGTTGTAAAAAATAGCGTTGCTGTCAACGATTAGGTTAGCCGCAAAAACAGTCGTGTCGGTGCAGATGGAGCCTTTAAGCAGTACCGTTCCGGAAGCGCTCGAAACATTTTTACACGTAAAAGTCGTGAGCGAATCAGCCTGGATAACGGAAGTTTCCAGCGTACCTCCCTTGAGGACAAACGCGCCGCCTACAATGCGTGGAATGCTGTTTCCCATTACCAATCGACCGTTTGTCGTACCGAAATCAAGCGAGAAATCCCTGAAGGATATTGCCGAACCGGCAACAATGTCGGCAGATGGCGAATCGCTAAAGAAGCTTCCTTGCAGTGTTGAACCGGAATCCACCGTAACCGTATGCGTGGTTGCTGATGTAAAGCGTGTGAGCTGGACCGCATAGGTTCCGGCCTGGCGAAAATGCTTTTCCAGGATCATGGCAAGGTTTCCTTCGCCATAGGCGGCAAATCCCGGGCCGCGCCGGGTCAAACCCTTATTGGTGAAATTGCCCTTGACGGTTACTACTGCGTCGGTATAACCTTGATTATAAAAAACGGCTCCCGAGTCAATAACCACACTTGAACAGTGGAAAAACAGCAAAAGAACAAAGAAATGACAAATGCAAAAATAAAGATTTGTTACGGCCTATTTGAAGGAAATATATTGCGGGTTTGCGAATCACGGGAACTCCTTTGTTTTAGTTAGGTGAATGCTCATAACAAAAGTAATTATACCACAATAGTATTTCATTTTGTAGAATAAAAAGAATCAGGGCCTTGAATCAAGGTCTGGACAATGAATATAAACTAATAGCCTTTTAAGAGTAATCGTATCTTGTCAACTACAACAACCGCAATAACCTTCGCAAAGCGCCGGCGTTAATTGCGTTCGTGGACAGCGCTTCGCGTTTGTGTTGTGGTTTTGATGAGGATTGGAGCCTTTTTCGAGGAAAAAAGCCTTAGCGGAAAAGTATTGAGTGTGTAAAGGAAAGTTTTTTATACAGCTTTTCACACCCCAAAAAAAGAAAACTCCTATCAGTCATATGTAAACCCTATTATTTGAGAAAAATAACGATTCCTTTACGCACCATCATCACACCAATGGCCGCAAGAAGAAGGCTGGCTAGTTTTGAAACCGTTTTTGCCCCAGTCTTGCCTAAAACTTGATTTATTCCATGCGAAAACCATAAAATGACTCCGGCAATGCCGATATTGAGCACCAGGCCAATGATCGTGGGCTTGTAGCCATATTCACGCAAAAGCAGCAGCGTTGTGGTAAGCACTGCAGGGCCCACAACAAGCGGGACGCCGATGGGCACCGCGCCAAGCGCTTCGGGATCGATCTGCCGGTGGGGTTTTTCAAGGGTCAATAAATCGGAAAGGGAAATGGCGAATAAAAGCACCCCGCCCGCTATCATGAAATCTGCTATGCTGATCCCCAGAAGACGGAGCAGCAGTTCGCCTACTGCAAGAAAGATAAGCGCTACGGCCATTGCGGTGATCACGGATTGCAGGACCAGTCTCCGCGAGCTCCTCTCGCTGATTCCCTCGGTCAGATTCATGAACATGGGGAGAATGCCGATCGCGTCGACGGCAACGAAGAGGGGAACAAAACAGAGCCAGAACGAAGTCATGAATGTCCTTATTAATTTAACAGGCTTGGTCTTGAAAGAAGATTCCTGGAATTGGATAAATTCAGGCGAGTGTTTTTGCTTTAACTTTATTTTTCAAGCGAGATTTTCTAAGCTTCGCCGCTTCCTTAAGAAAACTTCCGAATGACAGTGTCTGCTGTTTATGCGGATATGTTCCTTCATTGAGTTCCGCAAAAACTGCGTCACTTGTCACAGTTTGATAAAATTGCCGATACGTTTTCCACCATTTGCGGGTAATCTCACGCCATACCGAAAACTTTAAACCTGGGCGTGATTCATAATAATAACTCGGAATTGAAGTCTCAATATAAACCGTTTTAAGCATATTAATAAAATACTTTTATTTTTTTAATTTGTCATTGTCTTTTTCGGACAAAACACTTCAACGCAAGACTCGGTACTGGTGGATGGCTAATCCTTACCGGATACGGACTTATCGAGAACATCCTTGTCCTCTTCATTAAGCGGTCTATCCGAAGCGAAAGCCGCAAAATATCGGCACGAAAGCGCTCCGGGGATGACCGGTGTTGAACAAAGACACCGGAAGTTGGCATAGGCCATGCAGTATGGGTTTTATACAATGCCCGTAATGAGCCGGAAGCAGTTTCCATGGGCTTTCTGGAGCCTGCATAAAAGAACGATGAGGACTTTTAAGGCTTGACGATGACGGCAAGGGTTCTACAATGAAATTTCAGAAATCAGAAAAAAGAGCGGAATTAATGAGGTCTGATTTAACTCATATTTAATTGCCGGACTAATAGTACAAGCTGAGCCTGTTCATCAGGCTGTGGTAAACACATTTGCGCGAAGGAAGACCGTCCTGCCTGTTTCGTGTCGGTGCATCAGACATTTACAAAGATGCTTTTAACGCCTTCTATAATGGAATGGATTTCTCTAGAACAAACCTCTTGCTAATACAACTTTTAAGTTGTATATTCGTATTATGAACGGGAAAGACCTTTCTGCTGTTCTGAAGGAAAACGGTTGGACGCTGGACCGCGTGAAAGGAAGCCATCATATTTTCATCAAGCCGGAAAAACGTTCAATTCCGGTTCCTATTCACGGCAGCAAAGATCTCCCCAAAGGATTAATAAGGGCGATTCTAAAACAAGCGGAAATTCCACGGAGGTAACGTATGCATTACTTTGCTAAAATATCAAAAGAAGACGGGGTCTATTTAGTCTCCTTTCCTGAACTTGTCAATATAAACACCTATGGAAATACCCTTTCTGAAGCTATTGAAAATGCCGAAGAAGCATTAAATGGTTCATTGGAATCCGATTTTGAAAGAGGATTTTCACTTCCGGAGCCCAAAGAACACAAAGGTAACGGATATTATCAGATTCCTGTTTTTCCCCATCTGGAAATAGCCTATACCCTGCGAAAATTGAGAACCGGTAAATCGCAAGTCGAAATCGCTCATTCTCTCGGGATTTCCTATCAAGCTTATCAAAAACTGGAAAATCCTAGAAAATGCAATCCGACGATCAAGACATTGGAAAAAATCGGAATTGCTCTTGGAAGAAAACTCGAAGTTTCTTTCTCTCAGCTAAAATAAATTTTTTATTATGAAAAGCTTCAAAAGCAACAAAAAGAATTAAAAGAGCTCTTATCCGAGAGGAACGGCGCATTTAACCGCGAATTTATTAAAACAGGCAGGATACCGTTTCATCAAGATAACAAGGTAATTGAACCTATAAAGCCATTGTTCCAATCCAATATCCCTTATAAAAATATCCCGAAATCATAGGCCTCCCCGATGGCAAACGTTTCCTGGTTACTCATTTAAACGTTTGCGACCTCCTTTATCTTTTCTTTATACCTTACCTATAACTCTTGATAGTTTGTTTATAGCTTTGCGCTTATCTTTTAGGTACGGGAATTACTCCTAACTGTTTAATAACACCCTTTAGTCACCGCTGGTCTACCGGCGCGGATGTTCTTTTGCGTGACTATACGCCGTGCGTCAAAAGTTTTGTTTAATTTTCCGGAACGTCCAGGAAATGCATCCGGTAGCCGATTCCTGATTCCGTCACAAACAACGTGGGACGCGTCGGGGTAATCTCCAGTTTTTTACGCAGTTGCGCCATATGGACACGCAGGCTTTCTGTTTCGTCGGTTTTATACGGCCCCCACACCGCCTGCATAAGCTGTCGATGTGTCAATACGCTTCCGGCGTTTTTAATGAACTGAAGTAACAGGACGTATTCGGTTGCAGTCAACCGGATTGTCTCTTCGTATTTTTTCACAGTCCTTGCAACAAGGTCGACCGAAAGATGGCCGTTATGGAACGCCGGCATCTCCTCGGTCTGTTGCGCATGCCGAAGCGCTACATGCAGGCGTGCGATCAATTCTTTTACGCTGAACGGTTTGGTCACGTAATCATCAGCGCCCATCTCCAGGGCCTGCACTTTTTCCTTTTCCTCGTCGCATACCGAAAGAATTATAACCGGTACCTTACTCCATTCTCTAATCTGCCGTAAAACCTCAAGACCATCGGTGTCCGGGAGGCCAAGGTCAAGAATGATCGCATCCGGATGTTCGGTTGCGGCTTGATACAAACCATCTTTGGCTGTCTCGCCTTCGATTACGGTAAAGTTGTTGGATTCGAGGGTCAGACGCAGAATCCGGCGGATGGCTCGCTCGTCGTCAATAATCAATATACGCGGCTGTTTGGGCATGGTTAAAAGATATTCGTGGTGATCAGCCATAATCATTGGGGCCCCGAAGATACCTGCATTTTATGGGGAACCGGCAACCGGATTATAAATTGGGCGCCGCCAATGGGGCGGTTTTGCACGCCGATAGTCCCGCCGTGAAATTCGATTATGCCCTTGACAATAGAGAGGCCAAGTCCGGTGCCGCCCGGCTGGGTGCCGGGGACCCGGTAAAACTTGTCGAAGATCCTCTCCTTTGATTCGGACGAAAATCCCGGTCCTTCGTCCTCGATCGTCAGTACAAGGTCGGGAGATTCATACCGCGCCGACAGGTAAATCGCGGAACCCGCGGGCGTATATTGCGTGGCATTCAGGACGATGTTGATCAGCGCTTGTTCCAGCAGGACCACGTCGATTTTGACAAACGGCATATCGGGCGGTATGGTTGTTTTGACCGTCCGCCCGGACAGCTCGCCCGCCAGCTTTTGCATGACCGCGTTGATCAGGTCGGCGACATCGCACCATTCTTCGGAAATTTTAATACTGCCCGATTCTACCCGGGTGATATCCAGGAGGTTGCCGACCAGGCGGTTCAGACGCTGCGCCGCCGCATCGATGTCTTTTATGAAAACCTCGCGGATGTGCGCATCCGCCGATGTTTTAGGGTCTAAAAGACCGCTGGCCGCACTGGTAATTGCCGCCAGCGGCGTACGAAATTCGTGCGAAATGGAATTGAGCAAGGTTTTATTGAGACGTTCGGAACGCAAATGCAGGCGTTCCAGGGCAAGCGTAATCTGCTGGATAAACATTTGCAGCAGACTCTCTTTTTCAAAAGAAAAATCACCCGCCTGCGCTGCGCCCCCGATAACCCCGTAACAGTTGCCGTGCATAAGCAGCGGAAAATAGATGCCTTGGGCAAACGGCAATGTGGCCGTGCCGTGCCCGGCGTTTTTTTTGTTTTTATAGACCCATTCGGCCACGCTCCACTCTTTTAAAGAATCGATTTTAAACGTACTGGCCACATGCGGCTTTGCGGCAATGTCCGCACCAAGGTCCGTTGGGTACAAAACCACTGTGCACTTAAAGTGAGCGGTAATCTGCGTTATAGCTACCCTGACAATTTCGTCTATGGATTCGGCCGATGACAACTCGTTCCCGAGAGTCAAAAGCGCCTGGGTCTGCGCCTCGCGGCGACGCACTGTGGTTTCGTTCCGGCGCATGCGTGTGGTCAGCGAGCCAGCCAGCAGCGCCACGGTAAAGTAGAGCAATACCAAAAGCACATCCTCGGGATGCACAATTGAAAAAGTGTATCGGGGTGGTATAAAAAAGAAATCCCACATAAGTGCACTCACGGTTGCCGTCACGAGCACCGGCCCGCGTCCCACAAAAAGCGAAAGCGCCGAGATTACAAACAGCAAAACCATGCCGATGGAACGGTAATCGATCAGGGGCGAAGCATAAAAACAAAGCAAGCCTGCGGCAATAACGCCCCCGCAGCTCACGGCATACTGGTGCCACGGAGAACGCCGGCGAGGAAGGACCAGGCTCGGCGTTGGTTTTTGCCCGGACGAAGAGGCCTCGCTCTGGACAACATAAATATCGACCGGACCCGACTCCCGGACAAGACGGTTGACAAGCGAGCCCCCATGCACCAGATCGAGTACAAGGCTGGTCATGGATTTGCCGATTACTATCTGGGTTACATTGTGCTGCTGTGCAGTACGCAGCAGCGCTTTGACAATATCGTCGTCCGTAGTGGTCGCCAGCGTGGCCCCAAGCTCCTGGGCGAGCGCGATATTTTTTTTAAGCCGTTTCTCGGCTTCAGCGGACAGGATTTGGGAGGTCTGTACATAGACGGCAACCCAGGGCGCTTTCATGGTGGCGGCTATGCGCCGCGTCCAGCGGATGAGCCGCTCCGAATAGGGTGACGGCCCGACGGCCACCATCAGGCGTTCTACGGCTTTCCAGGGGCCCTTAATGCCTTCCTCCTGCATGTAATCTTTGAGCTGCAGATCCACGCGCTGGGCCGTCTTACGCAGGGAAATTTCACGCAGTGCAAAAAGGTTGCCTTTTTTAAAAAAATTCTCCAGGGCAGCACTGGCGTTGGCCGGGGCGTAAACTTTGCCCTCTTTAAGGCGTTGCAGGAGTTCATCCGGAGGAAGGTCGATCAGTTCGATTTCGTCGGCAGCGTCGATGATGCTGTCGGGCACTGTTTCACGCACCGTGATGCCGCTGATCTGCGTGACCGTGTCCACCAGGCTTTCAACATGCTGAACATTGAGGGTCGTGAATACGTTTATCCCGTTGTCAAGGAGTTCGACCACATCCTGGTAGCGTTTTTGATGGCGCATGCCTTCGGTATTGGTGTGCGCCAGTTCATCGACCAGAACAAAATCGGGTCGCAGGCGCAGAATCGTATCAATATCCATTTCCGGAATCTGCAGGGTACGGTATTGGACAGCAATGCGGGGAATAATCGTCAGGCCCTGCAGGAGCGCCTCGGTCTCCTTTCGGCCATGGGTCTCGACCAGGCCGACCACTACATTAATACCACGGGTCTTCAGGCTCTGGGCGGCCTGAAGCATGGCGTAGGTTTTGCCTACACCGGCGGACATACCGAAGAAGATTTTAAGGCGGCCGCGTTCTTTTATAGGTTCTGGATTCATGATGGGTAATTTACCGAAGCTATGCTTCGGCTTTCGCCTCACCCCAGACTTCCCCCTCCGTAGCAGTTCCTGCTACTGCGGAGGACGGGTCGTCTTCCCCTCTCCACACATGGAAAGGGGATAAGAGGGGAGAGGCGGGATTTAGATTTTCCCGAGGCTCTGTTTCAGGAAAGATCATTTGCTGGTCAATGTTTATTTTTTTTAAATATACATTCTACTTAAGCCGGTCCAGCGCTTGATTAAGATAAAATACATTGATACGCGGCTCGCCTAAAAATCCGAGTTGCGGGGGAGTTATTGAGCCTTCTACCAATCCGGTCAGGGCAGCTTTCTGGTCATTGGTGAGTCCGCGCTCATGTGCAATGCGATTGATCTGCAGCCGCGCTGCCGCAGGACTGATGTCCGGGTCCAGCCCGCTTCCTGATGCAAAAAGCATATCGTTGGGGATGGTATCGCTTACGGCCAAACCGTTTGCCAGACGAAAGGTGTCTCGCCGTGCGTCAACGGTTGCGCGCAGGGCATTGGAAATAGGAATCAGGTTGCTGCCTCCCGAAGGCATGGCGCTGTAATTTGTCGCCGACGGTCTTGGCCAAAAATATTTGCGATCAGTAAAATTCTGCCCGATAAGCCGCGATCCAATGACGCGTCCTTTACTGTAGGCTAAGCTGCCGTGCGCTTGGCCGGGAAAACAGACAACGGCCACCAGGGTCGTTGCCAGAGGATACAGCAATCCCGTGACGATCGTGAGCGCCACCAGAATCAGAAATGCACGTAAAAACGATTTCATGGTAATCTCCTTGCTTTAGGAAAGTCTGAGGACAACAAGCACCATGTCAATAAGCTTGATGCCGATAAAGGGAATAATCAGCCCGCCGACGCCGTAGATGAAGATATTCTTAAGTAATATTTTTCTGGCGCTGGACGGCTTGTAGCGGATGCCCTTAAGCGATAGCGGCACCAGGGCGATAATGATCAGGGCATTGAATATGACCGCGCTCAGGATTGCGCTCTGCGGAGAGGCCAGTCCCATAATGTTAAGCACTGATAAAGGGCCGGGGACCGCCCCGGTCGCGTATAGGCCGCCAAGCATTGCCGGTAAAATAGCAAAATATTTGGATACGTCATTGGCGATACTGAACGTCGTGAGTGAGCCGCGGGTCATAAGCAGCTGTTTGCCGATTTCAACAATCTCGATGAGCTTGGTTGGATTGCTGTCAAGATCGATCATATTGCCGGCTTCACGCGCCGCCTGGGTACCCGTGTTCATGGCCACGCCGACATCTGCCTGTGCCAGGGCCGGCGCATCGTTGGTGCCGTCTCCAATCATAGCAATCAAACGTCCGTGCTGCTGTTCTTCCTTGATCCTGGCAAGTTTTAATTCAGGGGTTGCTTCGGCGATAAAATCATCCACGCCTGCTTCGGCGGCAATGGCCGCGGCGGTCACAGGGTTATCGCCGGTGATCATGACCGTTTTTATCCCCATCGACCGAAGCTGAGCAAAACGCTCCCGTATGCCGCCCTTGACAATATCCTTAAGGTATATCACCCCGAGTGCCCGATTGTCTTCGGCAACGACCAGCGGGGTTCCGCCGTGGTTTGAAATATCCGCAACCGCAGTTGTAACAGCGGAGTGGATAATGCCGCCCTGTTCATTAATAAAATGCTGGATCGCTTCAGCTGATCCTTTACGAACACGAACTATTGCGCCGGTAGCGCGGTCGGTCAGATCGACGCCGCTCATACGCGTCTGAGCTGAAAAGGGGATAAAATGTCCATGGATATCCGCAACTTCGCGGAAGCGGAGATTAAAAAGCTTTTTTGCAAGCACTACAATGGAACGTCCCTCCGGCGTTTCATCGGCCAGAGATGCCAGTTGCGCCCGGTCCGCCAGATACTCAGCCGTAACCCCGGGAGCAGCGAGAAACTCGGTCGCCATGCGGTTGCCCACGGTGATGGTCCCGGTTTTGTCCAGCAGCAGAACATCCACGTCGCCCGCGGCCTCGATGGCCCGGCCGCTTGTCGCTATCACATTGTGGCGCAGCAACCGGTTCATTCCGCTGATGCCGATGGCGCTTAAAAGCCCGCCGATGGTCGTGGGAATAAGGCAGACAAGCAAGGCGACTAATACCGGCAACGTCAGGAGAATCGCGCCCATCTGGCCGGTTGTTTTTTCTACGTATAACGCAAAGGCCGGCAGCGTCGCTACCGCCAGCAGAAATACAAGCGAAAGCGAAGCCAGCAGAATGGATAATGCGATTTCGTTGGGGGTTTTGCGCCTGACCGCGCCTTCGACGAGTGCTATCATTCTGTCAAGAAACGTGTTGCCGCGCTCCGAAGTGATGTGCACGATGATGCAATCACTGAGTATCCGCGTGCCCCCGGTTACGGCGCTGCGATCACCGCCTGATTCTCTGATTACGGGCGCGGATTCTCCGGTGATTGCCGATTCGTCGACACTGGCAATACCTTGGACCACCTCGCCGTCACCCGGAATAGTGTCGCCTGCTTTACAAAAAACGTAATCTCCTTTGTTTAGCCCGGTTGCCGGAATTTCTTCTGTAAAGCGGGCCGGATCGGCATTAACCTTGGAGACTGCAAGATCATTCTGAGAGACTGTGCGATCCTCCGGATACATTTTGATTTTACGGGCAACCAGGCCTGTCACCGATTGTCGCAGACTCGCGGCCTGGGCTTTGCCCCGTCCTTCGGCGACCGCTTCGGCGAAATTGGCAAATAGTACCGTAAACCAGAGCCAGATCGTGATATGCAGGTCAAAACCAAAATGCTGGTGCCCCATGAAATCGCGGACGAACCCATAGGTCGAGAGTATGGCCCCGACTTCCACTATGAACATAACCGGGTTGCGGAATTGTACCCGCGGATCAAGTTTACGAAACGAATCCACCACGGCCGTACGGGTTAGGCTGGGATCGAAAATATTGGCAGGTATTGACTTGGTATTCATATTACATTCCTTTTCCGCTGATCATGAGTAAGTGTTCCAAGATAGGCCCGATGGACAAAACCGGAAAAAAATTCAGGGCCCCCACAATCACCACGGTCCCGATCAGCAGCGTTAGAAACAGAAAGCCATCGGTGGGGAACGTGCCTTCCGAAGCCGGTTTTATTTTTTTAACAGCCAGGCTTCCGGCAACGGCCAATACGGCAAGTAATGTGGTGAACCGGCCGAAGATCATGGCGATGGCGGTCATTAGATTGTAAAACTGCGTATTCGCGTTGAGCCCACCGAATGCGCTGCCGTTATTGTTTGACGTCGAAGCAAAGGCATAAATGATTTCGTTAAGCCCAGCGCACCCCTGGGTTGAGAGCGAGCTTATTCCCGCCTTGACGCTAATGGCAATGGCCGCGAGTATCAACAAGATGACCGAGGAGCCAAGGATGCCGATCACCGACATTTTTACTTCAAAGGCGTCAATTTTTTTGCCCAGATACTCCGGGGTCCGGCCGACCATAAGACCCGCGATAAACACCGCCATGATCGCATAGAGTACCATTCCGTAAAGGCCGCTTCCCACCCCGCCGAAGATCACTTCTCCGACCATCATGTTGAACATGGTCACTAAATGCGACAAAGGAGAAAGACTCTCGTGCATACAATTGACCGCGCCGCAGGAGGCCCCGGTGGTCACTGTTGCAAAGAGCGCCGAACCGGTCGCGCCGAAACGCAACTCCTGGCCTTCCATGGGAGCATGGATATTAAGGACCGCGTTAAAACCGTGCTCGCCGATCAGGGCGCCGGTCAAGCCTGCGCAAAAAAGGACCATCATTGCGCCGAAAAGCACCCAACCTTGACGCGTGGAACCGATCATTTTCCCAAAAGCCCAGGCAAGCGCCCCGGGGATCAGGAAAATCGCGAATATTTCCAGAAAATTCGAGAGCGGCGTGGGATTTTCAAAAGGATGGGCGCTGTTGGCATTAAAGAACCCGCCGCCGTTGGTCCCGAGGTGCTTGATTGCGATCTGTGAAGCCGCAGGCCCCAGGGGAAGAATTTGTTCCTGACCTTCGAGCGTGGTGACCGTGGCATACTGCTTAAGGGTTTGCGGCGTTCCCTGCGAAACCAGAACAAGGGCAAGAACAAAGGACAAGGGCAGAAGAATGTACAGAGTCGCCTTGGTAAGGTCCGACCAGAAATTACCGATAGAACTGCTTGATTTCCGTGAAAATCCGCGCGCAAGCGCCGCAACAACCGCAATTGCCGTGGCGGCGCTGAGAAAATTCTGCACAGCCAAAGCGGCCATTTGGGTCAAATACCCCATGGTTGTCTCACCCGCATACGCCTGCCAATTAGTATTGGTTATAAAGCTGACGGCCGTATTGAGAGCCAGGAAGAACTCGACCTTGGGAAAGTGCTGGGTATTAAGAGGCAGACGGTGTTGCAGCATTTGGATCAGAAGTACCGCTGCCATGCCAAAGCCGCTGAAAACAAGCACGGCCCAGGCATAGGATTTCCAAGGCATGGGCTGGTCGGGGTCGATATGACATACCCGGTAGATTACGCGTTCGAGCGTATGTAATCCCGGCAATCGTAGCGGGTTCTTTTCATTATATACACGTGCGATATACCACCCCAGGAGCGGCGTGGTTATACAAAGCGCGCCGAGGTATAGCAGTACTTGGAAAAAATCACGAATTTCCATTGGTCTCTCCTTAGACTTAAAATTTCTCGGGGAACAACATAGCAATAATCAGGTAAGCAAACAGCACCAGCGCCGTAATTCCGCCAATCAGAAAATCGGTTTGCATTATAAATTCTCCTTGGCTGTGGTTTCTCGTAAAGAATTCTTTTCGTAAGAGTACATTTAAAAAATAGTATATTTTGTATTAACAGGATGTTAAATGTTGCGACAAATGCATAAAGAAAACATAAAGACCTCCTAAAACCTGCGCCAAAATGCTTTATTTATTTAAACCTTTCTTAAAATGAATTGATATCGAGTTGGAACGTCACGGTTGGTTTCGCAAGATTTTTATCATTATAAATATCATACCCAAGAATCGTCGAAACATTCGCCGACCAGTTCCATTGTGCCCCAAAGCTAAAGGCGCCATAGCCGTTGTTCCCGCTCTGAAAATCAATCGCAAGCCACAGTTTGTCGGAGATTTCTTTTATAACTCTGTCCCATGAAGCAAGCACTCCGCCGCTAACAACCATGCCGTCTGATCCTGTCCATAAGAGGTCCGGGCCAAGGCCGGTATAGCCGCCCACGGAGAGCCGCCCGATAAGGGGGAACGTTCTGGCGATAAGACCGTAGGTGACATCGTAGTTATTCACATTCTTTTTGGTCCCATAGTCATATCCACCGATCGCTATAGCCGGCATGTATTTAAAAAACGCATCTTCAGGGGTAGCCAGTTTCGCGTTGAAATAAACCGGGTAGCTGTGATTACCGCCGAGATCGCGATAGTCAATACCGACTTCCAGGCCTATTTTTTTAAACGGTAGGACGCCCATGGTTATGCCGCCGTTGGAAACAGAGCCCGGTTGGGCTCCGAAACCGGCGCCGGTATTCGTTAAATAGACGTCCCAGCCGATGTGCGGGTCCAAATACGCCTGGACATCCGTCGAGGGTATCCAGATTTGTGTCGATGGGGTCGCAAAAAGCATTGACTGAAAAACCAAAAAGCCCACGGAAATTAATCGGGCCAATGTTCGCAGACGCATAACTGCCTCCTCAGTTAAAATGATTATGTCTAAAAAATAAGAGGTATTGCATTAATGGGATGTTAAATGTTGCGCCAAATGCATAAAGAAAACATAAAGACTGTTTTAGCCTCCCTGAAATGAATTATTTATAATTTTAGGCATTGCCTGGAAGCAGAAAATTGTTTACAACAGGTTTTTACGCGGAGGTCATATATGAATTTTATTAGGGAATATCAGGCGATTATAAAAAAAGTCGGGTTGGTTTTCGCCTCTGCAGGCGCAATTTTTTGTAGCACGGCAATCACTCTGAAATTCAACACGATCACCAGCGCGCCTACCGCTGCATTCTGCTTTCTTACCATAGTCCTTTTATCCGCATTTTTCGGAGATCTGCTCGTGGCCATCGTCACCTCAATTGTGGCGACACTCTGCTTCGATTATTTCTATTTACCACCGCTTGGGACATTACACATTTCCGCTTTTTCCGATTGGATCGCGCTTGCGGCCTTCTTACTGACCTCGGTCATCATAAGTCGTCTGACGGCATCGGCGGCTGAAAATAAAGCAAAGGCAAAAGTACTCAATAAAACGCTGGTGCAGTTAAAAGAATTCGGGGAAAGGCTTTTGTCCATATCGCCCGACCAGCAAACACTTTCCGGAATCGCCAAAGAGGCCCTGAATATTTTCTCGCTGGAATACTGCTCGATCCATGTTTACGGCGAGGGAAAATGGCAGCATTTTACCGGGAGCGCGGCAAACGATATTTCTGCGGTGATTGAAAACAGACTTGCGCCTCTTAAGGACCACACAACGGATTTAATGGAATTGGCAGATGAGAATCTGTTGGGTGTACGATACCAGCAGATTACTATGGGAAAAACAATGCTTGCCTTGCTCGCGGTTAAAAGCAAAACGCTGCCGGCCGACGCCATAGGAACCATTGCCTACATGATTGGTGTTCTGTTAAGCACAATCAAAAATCCCTAATTTTAATAGGCTTTGTTTCGTGAGTGGCTTCCGTGCGCGATGACGAAAAGGGGGAAATAGCCGCCTTGTTGTCGATATTGTCAACAGGACCGTCGCGGCCGGCGGAGCGCAGGTCCGGCTCACGGCAACGGAGTATTCGCTACTCATGCAATTCGTTAAAAACGCCGGCAAGGTTCTTACCCACCGTCATTTGATGAAGGAAATTTGGGGACCCTATCGCACCGAGGAAACCCAGACCCTGCGCGTGCACATGGCGCAACTTCGGAAAAAGCTGGAGGACGACCCGTCCGTTCCCACGCTGTTAATCACCGAACCAGGGGTGGGTTACCGGATGCGGCTCTTGGAGGAATGAACAGGGAACTTCCAAAGGCCTCTTCCTCATTCAATCACGATCGACTTGATGTCCGACTGCATTGAGGAATTTCCCAGCGAGGAGGTTTCGCCCAGGCGGGTGTTGTCTTTTCCAACAATGACCGGCACCAGCTCGCAGCTTTGCAGTTGCACTTCGATGTCGAAGTCGAGGGGATCGGCAAGAAAGGTCTCGACGAGCGCCTTCATTTTTTTTATGTTGTCCGTACCCGGCAGGAAGGTCTCGAACGCCTCGCGCTGAAGGGGGCCCACGCACACGCGGAATTTCCCGCTGATGTCCCACTTCGTCGTGCCCGCCATGGAGTTGACGCCGAGTTCGACGTCCACGCCGATTTTCTTGGGATTGCTGATGGGCACCCATCGCGGCATGTATTCCTTGATGCACACGGGCAAGCCATTATAGAAATCGGAGATCATGGAGGTCAATCCGCTTTTTCCCCTGCATTTTCCGGCTAAAAGGCCCGTGTACGCCAGAAGCCGCATCTGCGCGGGATCTTTCATCCTGTCGGGGTCCATGCCCGCGAGCTGGGCCACCCTTCGGGTGAGGGGATCGGCTGTTTTTTTGGAAAAGGCGTTGACTACGCGATATTTTTTCCAGGCGCGGTAGAACAGCGTGTAACAGCGGTGGTTGAAGAGGTCCAAAAAATCCAGGAGCGGCCGCGCGTTGTCCTCATGCCGCGCCACGTATTCCGAAAAGTATAGCGGCAGCGGCGACGATACTCCCACCAGGCCCATGAAAGTGAGAGCCAGTCGGAATACGCCGTTTTTCTCATCGATACGCTTGATGTCGCTGGGGGGAAAAACAAGGGAGGAATCGGGGAAACAGCGGATTTTTCCCTCTTCGAGAGGATTTAGGCTCCCGATTTCCTTCCGGTACCTCTCCTCTAAAAGCTGCAACACCTGGAAAAAATTGAAATAATGCCCCTCCTCTTGCAGGCGCGCGGAGATGTTTTTCTGTAACGTTAAATCGGCCATCGCTTGCCTTTCAGCGAATTCCACCGTATGGCGGCGCCGGATGGTTTGAGCACGACGACCAGCTCTAAAAACGTATTGACTGATACGTACTGCGCCAGGAATTCCTTGAGAACCTCTCCGAACAGGCGGGCGTCGCCCGTATCCAGGAAATTTGCCTCCAGCATCGAAATCGTGAATTCAACGCCGCGTATCGACGAGCCGTTGACGATCCGTTCAATGGGTTTTGACGATACCTCGGTAATGGACTCGATTTTCCTGCCGCGTCCCTCTGAACCCGACCAATCGTAGAGCCGCAGCAGAGGCTTGAGCGTTGCCGGGGAGGACAGCGACGTAAAGGTTGAACTCAGATGCGAAAGAAACACCCACAAATACTCTCCCTCCGGAGGCGGCGACACGGGCAGCGTGGGCCGGGTGATGTTGACAAAGGTGAGATAGTCCGGAAAATTGACGCCCGGGTTATTGATGCCGTTATCGCGGATTTCCTCGCGGGGAACGACGCCGTTGGTGCACCAGGCGTCGATGGTGCAGTTTTCCTCGCGGAGTTGTCCCGCTTGTCCCTTCGCCGCGTCGGAGAGAAGGTCTCCCCCGAAGGAAACGTACAAATCGCGCCTGCCGCTCGGAGAAATCCTGTACTGCCACGAATAGGTGCGCGGACGGCTTTTCGCCGCGGCGGCGAACGAATACAGGGGCTCATACTCCGTGCGCGCCCCGGTGGCCCGGTCGATGCCCACGACGGAAATGAGGCTATGGGTAAAAACCGACGAAGGATATCCCGCGTCGCCGCTTACCCGGTACTCGGTTTCCTTGCCGTCGTACACCACCGGTTCGACGCTTTTTTTAAAAATGTTGGCCGCGGGAGCGCAGAACAGACGGAAATTGTCGATAGAAAATGGTTTGTCGGGCGGAAAGTCGGCGTCGAAGGAAAGCTGCACGGAAAAGCGCTGCGGAGAAGGGTCCGGAACCGGGACGGTCTCGAAGCCGTTAAGATCGACAAAAAAGAATTTTTCGGGAAAGGAGAAATATTCCTGCAGGAGCGAATATCCCGTAAACGAGCGGGAGTTGAGCGGGAGCAGGGATTCTTCCGGCAAAAAGCCGCCGGGCGTCACCGCGAGTCCCGCCTCGACCTCGGCGCTGCAGACGTTGTCGCCGCACACGATCCGGCAGGAGCGCACGCGGGCCGTCAAAAAGTCGTACAGCATGAGGGCGGTGGGCTGTTCCGCGTGCAGGTAGAGGCGTAGAGGCGAAAGTTTCAGGTTTTTCCATTGCACTCCGGGACCACATTGAAAATGAAAGTCAAGCCGGGCCTTTCCGCTTCCGTTCACCGTTTTTTCGACCCGCTCAAGCGTCACGGGATGAAGCCGGACCTCGGTCGTGGTGGTAAATTTACATATCGCATGTTCCTGTCCCACCGGATTGGACAGCAGTTCGGCGCCGCGCGGCAATACGCGGGTTTCCTGGAGAAAGCCCCTGCGCGGACTGAACTGGACGATACTCATCGACGGAAACTCCTGCAGAAAATTGGGCCACATGAGATTGATGAGGCCTTCGGTGAGTTCCGGAAACGAATCGTCGAGTTTTTCCCTGATGCGACCGGCGAGAAAGGCGAACCCTTCGAAGAGCCTTTCCACGTAGGGATCGCGGTCTCCGACCGCGTCGATATTAAGGAACTGCGCGCGGTCCGGGTGCGCCTTGGCGAACTCCCTGCCGGACTCGTATAAATACCGCAACTCTTCTTCATAATATTTTTCAATCATGCGTTACTCCGATTTTTTCCATGGCATTATGGAGGAATTGCCCATGCTGGTAAAGGTGGTCTGAAATCGCACCAGCCCCCCTTCCCGAAGTTCTCCGGTAAGAATGAACACCAGCTTGAATTCCTTGGGGTCCGTGTCCTTGGGAACCACCTTTACTTTAGCTAAACGCGGTTCGTATTTTTCGATGGTCCGCTTGATGGCCTTTTGCAGCTCCTCAATACCGTGCGGCATTTTCCGGTAAATATCGGAGATGTCGGGCAAGCCATAATCCTTTAAGTGAGGCAAACTGCCTTCACGCGTATTAAAAAGACGGTTCAAATGGTCCATGATGGACACGATACGCCGACTGGCTACGGGGATGCCTTCAACCGGCGTCTGGTCTAAAAAATGTCCGGTGATGCTTTCGAAGAGACCTTGGTTCATGATGATGTAAAAATAGGATATCGTACTCCGTGGGCCAAAGAGGTTTATTTTTTGGCTTTATTTTCCTCGGTTTCAATCACGCTTTCCCGTAAATCCAAAAGCAGCCACTGCCGCGTTTCGATATCGCGTTTTTCCTCTTGTATGAGCTTAAAAAAGCGCCGTATTCCCACGGGCTCGTTGCCGTTGGCATGCACTAAAACGATGCTGCCGTCGGTGGGCCGCTGGTCCTTGGCCAGCCAGGCGTCGCTGCCCAGGGGAATGAGGCCGTAGGAGAGCACCGTTTCAAAAAGCGCTTTACTGGAAACCAGTCCGGGAAACCTGAAAAAGAGCGACGGTACGGCCCCGCAACGTATGATGGCCTTTTCAGTTTCTAATATTTCCTGGTCCATATCCGTCCCTTTTTCCAGCAGAAAATTTTCCTGGGGCTTTAGCCCCTTTCCCACGCGGTGATGATAGGAATGATTCACCCAGGTGACGGCGAGCTTGTTTTCCTTGACAAGCTGTAACAACCATCGCATATCGTCGGGATGTTCCTTCATCCAAACCCCCGTTACCGCCACCGCAATGGGCAGGGGCCGTCCCGGTTGTCCGAGCGTGTTGACAATCTCTAAAAAAAAATCACGGTCCAGGGGGCGCCGCGACGGGCAGAGGTCCACGGTCAAATCGACGCCCCGGCGCTGGGGCATGAAATGCGTCAGTCCCGCGTCCGCGACGGAGTCCGCTTTTTTTTCCGCGTCCTCAAGCGCCCCGCAATAGGCCGTTGCGGCGTAGCGCCGGCGGATTTCCGGAAGCGGCGTTTCCACGGAATGAAATTCCTGCGCAGGCAGGAGAACGACGGCCAGGGTGGCGGGGTCAACCGCGAGCACCTGCGACACCCCGTCCACGTCGCATTTACGGACCGCGATGAGCGTCGTCAAGGTATACGCGGAGGTGCTCACGGCGAAAAAGCGTTCATACCGCGAAACGGTTTTCGCAAAGCCGCCGCCCGCGGCAAGAACCGCCACAAGGAGGGTAGCCGCTATTGTCGGGAGAATACGACGGAAATTCCAGCTATTTTCGCAAAATATCATGAAATCACGCTTAAAAGCGGTCTTTGTCGCCGAAGTTTCGCGAACGCCTCGCGGCGGCGGCCGGGCGCCTTCTCGTCACCTGTATGATTAAAAGCGCCGACACCGTTAAAATAATAAGTATGAGGCCTATAATGATGGGAATAGTGCTTTTTATGGGCTTGGCATCCGGCTGCGTTGACGTCACAATTTGTTTTTCCGCGCCCGTCTCGCGCGCCGTTTGAACAATGGAATCGGCCGGGGATTGATCGGGCGTTTGATTTTTCTGCGTCGCGGCAATAGCGATCACGCCTATTTTCTGATAGCGGACCGAAATTTTATCGATGCCCGGAATCGACAAGGCGTCCTCCACGAAAATCCTTTTATTTTCCCATACATGCGCATAGAGCGTTTTCGTATTTAAGCGGATGAGAAACGGTTCCGCGCTCGCGGCGGCGATTTTATGAAAGCAGTCCCAAAGGTCGACCTTTGCTATGAGCGCCCCATCAAAGAGCCGCGATCCCGAAACCGTGCGAAAAATGGGGATGGTCCAATATAGATAATAACGGCCGTTTTCTTCACGCGCCAGGCAATCATTTTCCTTTCGGCTTTTCGCCGCGCGGGAAAACCAGATTTGTTTCGCGACGTTTTGCTTTCTTTTTATGGATTTTTCATTTCTCACGTACTCATTGATCACGATGCCCTTTGCGTTGGTTTTCATGATTGCGGTAAGAGGTTGGTGTTTTTTTACGGTTTTCGCGAAATAGGCGTTTACCTGTTTGGCCGAACGGCTTTTAATAACCATGGCGGATTGCGCGACAACGGATACATCGTTCTTCACCTCCGTGAAATACGATTGAATGGCGGTAGTCAAGGATTCCGCCGGCGCGGCAATGGCGATAAGGAAAACAAAAAGCGCCGCGCCGCGGCATGGTGATGCGGTTATTATTCTCGTCATGATGATCGCCTATCGGCGTCCCAGGGGCTTCCCCGTAAGGCTGTCGGTTGTTTGCACATCATAGAGCCCGCCGATTTCACAGTAAGTATATCATTGCTCATGGGGCGAGGGTACTAAAAAGTGCGCGGCATTCAGGGGTCGGGCGGGCCTGTAGCGATTAAGTATACTCGGCCGGGGTGTTGAGAAACAGGGCCAACTTGGCCCGGGAGGCCGGGTTACGGAAGAGTTTGCGAAGCGAGCGGTCCCTGATGAGGCGAACTCTTTCCCTTGTCAACTTAAGCTCCTTCCCGATTTCCTCAAGCGTAAACTGACGCGAAAAATTCAAGCCGTAATACATCCGCAGGATGCGTTCCTCCCTGCTCGTGACGTTCTGCAAAACGCTGTCGATGACCTTGCCCAGTTCCTTGCGCTCGCGTTCGTCGTCCTGCTCCGGCTTTTCGCCGATAATGTCTTGGAGCGTTTTCGTGCCCTCTTCGCCTCCGTTGTTCTTGGAAGCGATCGGCGCGTCGAGCGACACTCCCCGCAATTTGTCCATGACGTCGAGGATCTCTTGCTCGTAACCCTTGAACTCGCCCTGCTCCATGGTCGCGGGATAATCACCCTTGTTTTTTTCGAGGGCTCTTTTGAATCGGTTTACTAATGCTATTTTGTTGGAAGGTATCCTGACGATGCCCGGCTGCTCGAACAGCGCCTTTTGGATGGACTGACGTATCCACCATACGGCGTAAGAAATGAACTTGACCTTCATTTCCAAGTTGAACCGTTTGGCCGCCTTTAAAATCCCCATGTTCCCTTCATTGATGAGCTCAAGGTAACTTAACCCCCGCCCGCGATACCTTCGCGCGATACTTACGACAAAACGCAAATTAGCGGTAATGAGCTGGTTGATGGCCTCGCTTTCTTCCTCTTGAACGGCCTTAACCAGAATTCGTTCTTCCTCGTCGGTAAGAACTCTATACCGGCTAATGTCCCTAAAATAAAGAAGTTCTGATCGTGGAAGCATTCTTACGGTTCTCTGTGTTTAATACTTTCGTCATGTATTAAATTAATGTTATATAAACGCTTAAACAAGACCTATACACTTATATTATACAAATATTTAACAAAAAATACATCTTTTATTTAATCGCTTCAACTGTATCGACACAATAAATTTTTTTTACGCGGTTACCGGCTTGTTTTCAGCAACCGCTTTTTTTGTCGGCGCAAAACGCGGTACAATAATACGCTCCCCCATTAATCCGCAACACGGTGTTTAAAAGAACCTTCGCGGTCCGGAAATTTCTCCCCGCTTTAAATCATCGGATTGTTTGAAGGTTGACAAATTACAACAATGCCGGAATCGCTCACCGAAAACCTCTTTTTGTCCGCCTCAAGATCAAAGCCGATGCGTTCATTAGGCGCTATTTTCACTCCCCGGTCGATAATGGTGCGCCGGATCTGCGCCTTTTCCCCGATTTCCACATCGGGAAAAATGATCGAGTCATCAACAACCGCAAGGCTATGCACGCGGACTCCGCGCGACAATACCGACCGGATGACGCTTCCGCCGCTAATGATGCAGCCTCCGCTGACGATGGAATCCAAGGCTTCGCCCTTGCGTTTTTCAGGCTCTTCCCCGGAAAAAACGAATTTCGCCGGAGGTGACTGACCCGCGGCGGTGCGTATCGGCCATGCCTCGTTATATAAATTAATTTCAGGCACTACATCCCGAAGCGTCATATTCGCCTCGAAATAGGCTTCCAAGGTTCCCACGTCTTTCCAGTAATTGCTCTGTTGCGGCTGTTCACCGGTAATATGATTGGTTGTAAAATCATAAACATAAATCGGATATTCAGGGTAAATTTTAGGAATAACGTCTTTGCCGAAATCATGCGACGAGCCGCTGAGCTTTGCGTCATTAAATAATTCACGTACAAGGAATTTTTTATTGAAAATGTAATTTCCCATTGAAATAAGGCACTTTTTCGGGTTCCCCGGAATAGTCCTGGGGTTTTGGGGTTTTTCCTGGAAACCGATCATACGCCCGCTATCGTCCACCTCGATGATCCCGAATTGGCGGGCCTCTTCGATGGGTTTGGGTATCGCGGCAACCGTCGCGACGGCCCCCGAGTGCCGGTGAAAATCCAGCATTTGCGATATATCCATTTTGTAAATATGGTCGCCGCCGAATACCGCGACATAATCGGGGTTTTCATCGGAAATGAGGTTGAAGTTCTGAAATACCGCATCGGCGGTTCCCATATACCAATTGCCGCCCGTGCGCATCTGCGCCGGAACCGGGTCGATGTATTGACCCAGCATCCGGTTGAGGTTCCAGCCCGTGGTAAGATGCTTGATGAGGGAATCCGACTTGAATTGCGTAAGCACCTTTATTTTGAAAATACCGGAATTTATGAAATTGTTTAATACAAAATCGATAATCCGGTATTTCCCGCCGAAATACACCGACGGTTTGGCGCGCTCGTTGGTAAGGGGATGGAGCCGTGAACCTTCGCCGCCGGCCATGACCATTCCTAAAACATTTGGATAACCGACGGGAGAACGGAACATTGACATTATTTAAGCCTTGTAAAAGACATGGCGCCTCCCCGCCGCGGGAAGCCGGTTGAAAAATAATTCCTTTCACGATGCTTTGCAACGGGCTAACGGAACACTACTTTTGAAAGGAACTCGGAAATACCATGGGTAAGGGGGATAAAAAAATCCCCTATGCCGAAAAAAATGAGGATGATCTCCAAAAAAAATACTATGCTCGCCAGCAGCAGCGCATTGACGATGATAAAAACGATGCTTCCTCGAACGCTTTTATGTTTTCTGCTGAAAAAAAGCCGGCCGCCGAGACGGACGAATATATTTCCCATTTCGTAAGCCCTTTACTTAAACCGGATACGTTTCACCAAATCCACCGTGTCCGCGGCTTCCAAGGAATTTTCGTAAAGTTTTTCGACGCACAGCGTGCTGCTTTCCTCGCCCGCGTTGATGACGCAGCCGATGGCCTCGGGCCGTTTCGGCGTCTCGGCGCTTTCACGCGGGTACACGACGAAAAGGTCTCCGAAGCGCACGCCATCCACCGCGCCCCGGTCGACCAGAAACGTTTGGAACAAATAGGGCCGCTCGGTTTCTTCAATACGGTCGAATACCGTTCCCCGTATGCTTACGTCACAGTCAATGAGCGTGTCGATTTCCCTCGATTGAAAATGCGCCATGGCGTCCACGCGGTCCCCGGCCGCGACAACATCCCATGCCTTGAAAAGAATAGCCGTGCATTGCCCGCCGGAAACGGCGGTTATTCTCGCCCGGCCGGTTCTGCGCACGAGGTTCGCGGTTTTCCCCTTGAACTTTACAAACCTGTCGGAATGCAGTATGTCAACAGTATCGCCGATTTTATAGGGATTATCGCCGAATACCGTCATCGGTATTTCATCGAATTGCCGGTATACGTCGCTGGAATATTTCGTCATTTCACTACCGGGCCCCGATTTTTCCAGGACCGCATTGCCGGGGTATAGTAACCCCTTGCGGTCTTTGCCGAACCACAAAAAACCCACGCGTTCGACGTTTTCGGCGGTCAGGAACGCCTTAACGCTCAATGCAACGAATAACCGGGAATCGTCGAGGTTGGCCGCGGCGCCCGATTTTTTGGATGGAAGCGCCGCAGTCTCGCGCGCCGCTTCCCGGTCAACCGGGGCGTTTTTCATCTCTTGCGTTTCGGAGGTAAGCCGCTGCGCGGTCTGCCGGGCCGCCAACCCCGCCGCGCCCCCGATAACGAGCGTAGCCCCCGGATAAATGAGGTTAGGGTTTTTTATATATGGATTGCGGCGCCATACTTCGGGCCATCGGAAAGGATCTCCGAGGAATTTGAAGGTCACATCCCACAGATTGTCGCCCTTTTTTATTACATAGGAGATCGCTTGCCCCTCGACGGCGGCGGAGTCGGCGAGTTTCTTGTCGGCGTCCGACCATTGACAATAAGAACAAGCCGTAAGGAAAATAAGCGAAAGAAAAAAGGCGGTAACGGTGTATTTCAAAAAAATCCCCGCTGATTATTCATTACGATCGGTTTTCTCTTTTGGAAGGAGTTGTTTCCAATATATGGCCTCCGGCCTCTCCAAATAATATTTTATTGCTCTTTCCATGCTACGGAGCCATCAATAAAAATAATATATGTTCCGGTAGTGCCCTGTCAATAGGTATCGGGTCATATACGCCACTTTTAAGGTTGTGGAGGTCCGATGACCGTCAAAAAAGACAGCCGTGCTTTTTTAAAATCGATAACCGGCGGGATAACCGCGGCCAAGGGATTCAAGGCTTCGGCGATCAAGGCCGGCATTAAAACCTCAGGGGCGCCCGACGAGGCGCTGCTGGTCAGCCAAACGCCTTGCGCCGCAGCGGGCGCGTTCACCGCGAATAACGTTCGCGCGTCGTCGGTGGACTGGTGCGAGAGCGTCCTTCCCGCTTCAAACGTGCGCGCGGTTTTTTGCAACGCCGGTAACGCAAACGCATGCACGGGAAAACGCGGTGAGCGTGATACACGGTCAATCGCCCAGTCCGTGGCCGCGACCTATCACGGCAAATCCGAAACGGTCCTCGTGGCCGCGACCGGCGTCATCGGTCATTTTCTTCCCATGGAAAAAATCATTCCTTCGATCCCCGCGCTGACCGATGCGTTATCAATGGCGGGCGGTACGCGCTTCGCCGAAGCGATCATGACCACTGATACTAAAAAAAAGGAATGCGCCTTTTCGGTCAAATCGGGCAAAGGCTCATATATCATAGGTGGGTGCGTCAAAGGCTCGGGAATGATCCATCCGAATATGGCCACCATGCTCTGCTTCATAACCACCGATGCGGCTATCGCGGCGAAATCCCTTGCGCCCATGGTCAAACGGGTGATCGACCAAACCTTTAATAACCTTACCGTGGACGGCGACACGTCCACCAACGACATGGCGCTTGTGCTTGCCAACGGATGCTCCGGAATACGCATCGATTCGGCTTCCCTTGCCGCGCGCTTTGAAGAAGGACTCTTTACGGTATGCACCGAGCTGTGCAGAAAAATAGCCGAGGATGGCGAAGGCGCCACCAAGCGCGTGGAGATCAACGTAACCGGCGCTCGAACCTATGCGGACGCGAAATGCGCGGCGAAAGCCGTGGCAAACTCAAATCTTGTCAAAACAGCGCTATTCGGCAACGACCCCAATTGGGGACGGATCGTCTGCGCCGTGGGCTATTCCGGGGCCGCGTTTTCAAAAGAAGGCATTTCAGTAAAGCTCTGCGGCAGTCCGGTTTTTAAGGCAATGCGGCCGGTCGACTTTCCCGTGAAATCGCTTCAAAAAAGGCTCGCGGGAAAGGTTGTCGTCATCGATATTCATCTGGGATTAGGCGCTCACCGCGCGGTGGCTCACACCTGTGATTTTTCGTACGATTACGTGAAGATCAACGCGGAATATCATACGTAAATAGAGGTAAGACCTCTCCACTCCACCCCTGTCCCGCAAGCGGGACATCCCCACTCCCCTCTCCTATCGGAGAGGGGAGTGGGGAGAGGTCAGGTCAGCTCTTAATTACTGATCTTTTTCCACTCGTCCCTGCGGTTTTTCGCGTGACATGGTTC